>Ga0187833_10001042_pt1 | contig 32478 bp, 36 predicted proteins | sample ETNtaG_37_FD_167968 | JGI IMG/M metagenome (GOLD analysis project Ga0187833, IMG submission 167968) | Marine microbial and viral communities from oxygen minimum zone, Eastern Pacific Ocean - ETNP2014_SV_400_PacBio MetaG (Illumina Assembly) | ecosystem: Environmental > Aquatic > Marine > Hypoxic...
CAAGACTTGAGGTATTGCTACACTACCGTCTTTCTGCTGGAAATTCTCAAGTATTGCAACAAGCGCTCTTGATGTTGCGATCGCTGTGTTGTTAAGTGTGTGAAGATGTTTTTTCTCGCCGTCTTTTGTTTTGTATTTGATGTTAAGCCTTCTTGCCTGGTAGTCTGTGCAGTTTGAGTTAGAACCTACTTCACCGTATTTTTCCTGTCTAGGGAACCATGCTTCAATATCATATTTCTTTGCAGCGATAATACCAAGGTCACCTGTGCATATATTGACTGCACGGAAAGGTATTTTCATTGCTTTGTACATGTCTTCTGAGTTTTTCTGTAGTTCTTCATGATGTTTCCATGAGTCTTCTGGTTTGCAGAATATGAACTGTTCAATTTTCCAGAATTGGTGTGTTCTGAACAATCCTCTTGTGTCAACGCCATGACTACCGATCTCTTTTCGAAAACATGGTGAGAAGCCGCATAATTTTAATGGTAGCTTTTCTTCAGGAATGGTTTCGTTCATTAATAGTGCTGCGATTGGATGTTCTGATGTAGCAATCATGTAAAGATCTTCATCTTCTATCTTATACATGACATTCTCAAAGTCAGAGAGGTCTGTCACACCTTCGTATGCTTGTCTGTTAAGCATAAGTGGTGGTGTTACAACAGTGAAACCTTTTTTTGTCAAGAAATCCATTGCATACATCATAAGAGCATTGTTTAACATTGATAGTTTACCGAATAAATAGTAGAAGCCTGCGCCTGATACCTGGACAGCTTTCTTGAAATCGCCTATCTCAAGGTATTCTATAAGATCAGAATGTGTTTTCAACTCATAAGTTGTCTTTTTTGGCTTGCCCCATTTTTTCACTTCAACATTTTCTGAATCATCTTTGCCATATGGGACAGATTCATGCATTATGTTAGGTAAACGCATTAGATAGTACTTGATCTTATTAGCTATCTCTTCTTTCTTAGTCTCAAGTTCTTTAATCCTATCAGGAATATCTTTTACTTCTTTGATGAATTTAGAAATGTCCTTACCCTCTTTCTTTAATTCGCTTATCTCTTTAGAAGATGTGTTTCTTTTATGTCTTAACTTGTCAATCTGTTGCTGTAACTTGTTATTCTCTTTATCCTTCTTTACCAAGTCGTCAAGCCATTCTAGTTTCTCGTCATCTTTTCTTTTCTCTAGATTAGCTTTAACAACCTTAGGGTTTTCGCGTATTAATTTTATGTCTAACATTTTAGGTTTGTTTATCTAATAGATTATAAAAATATTGTGTTTAGTTTTGTGTTGATGTCTTTTGTTATGCCTTCAGAGAGTAGTGGGCGTGCCTGCAGGCCTATTCCTATCTGTTTCAGCAGCTACCAGACCAAGGGTTGTCTCCAGCTCTTGTCGCATCTCATCAGGATTTGCGCCAATCGCTGAAAGTGACTGGACAGCCAGAGATCCTCTTGTTGAAAGTATCCCATAGATGAGATGTTCTGCTGCCAGATTAACCCTTTGACCTTGTTGGGTGAGTTGGGTAGCTGCTATTACCGCTATTCTGTTGACCAAACCCAACGCAGCGGGTTCTTCTGTAACAGTAGTATCTGTCTGACCCACTAGCTGACCTGTGGTGATACCGCGACCACTGAACAGTTCTCCCTGATAAACCTCGATGAGAGATACCAACAAAAAGAGCGTATTCAGTTCCTGTTGTACGCCTTGCGCCATGTTCTTAGCACGCTCGTAGATAGGTTGTGCCTGGCCCAGGTCGATGTTAACTTGCACAGTCATAGTGATTCCTCCTCTTCTTCTTGGCCAAGTAGGTATTGGACCGTGTTTTGCCTGCCACACAAAGGACATATCTCAAGGTCTTCGTAACCAGTGATATCATCTCTGCCTGATGCCCTTGTGACTTAAGAAGATGAACAATGCTCTCCTCTGGAGAGATGTACCTCCGAACTCTTCCTTTAACGACCTCCTCTCTATTAGAATCATTTAATGCGACAAGCACGTTTCCATGCACGAACTCAATGTTAGGTTTTCCGTAAATCTCTTTGATCTTCTTGAAAGAAAGCACTCTTGTGACACCTGTCGCAGCATAAGCTTTGAAAGTGTCAAGATCACCTTCCCTCACAGCTTTCCGTACAAACTCACCCCATGATCTGTCTTCGTAGGAATCATTCTCAATACCAAAGACAGATTTCTGGTCAAGGATCACATCCTGTGGAAAAAGCTCCCATACTCCTATGTTACTGGAGGCAATCGCAACGATATCTTCTCGTTTCGGCATCATTGCAAAGTGCATCCGATGTTCCTTGTCTCAGATACTCGTCTCTGATGTTTGAGAGATCGATGAGGTCAAAAGCGACCCTATCCGGAGAAAGGAACTTCTCCTGAAGCTTGCCAACCTTATGATCATTCCCACACCCGACAACCTTGAATGAGCTGAAGGTCTCAGCGACACGCTCAACTGATTCCCTCCAGTCACGCTGAAGCGGACAACCATCATCCGGTTCCAGGCCCATTCCATGAGCTACGACATCGGTGACGAGAATGAGATGCCTCTCGTTAGCGTCACCAAACTCGATATCGCAGGCTCTCCAGAGTGCACATTCGATGGCTTCTGGCGAGTCACCTCCATTTGCATCATGGATATGAGCGGTTGTTGAGTGGATGATTTTGTCACCTTTCTCGTTTGGATGGACAAAGTCAACCTCCTGCATCAACCGATCAGCATCACAGTGATCACTGAAATAGATCAATGCAACCTGGGACTCAGGATCCAGTGTGTTTAGGACTGCTGTCAGATATCCTGATGAATCTTTCAAGTGTCTGGCAATCCCTCTGTTCGAACCGGAGTTGTCGATCAGGAACACATACACTCGCTTGACACCGGCCGCCGGAGAAGTGATATTTCCCTTTACCAGCTTTGGATCATACACCTCACCAGTGTCACGCTGCAATCCTGTTTTTTCTTCAGTGACAGTTGCTCGGGCAGTTTCAATCCTACTTCTTCGATGGAGGACTGCCTTATCTCGTTCACCTGCGTCTGCAGAAAAAAGTGCTCGAGATTCATCGAGAGATGCGGTGTATCCTTCGTGGCTTCGACCACTAGGCATAATTATTACTCCTTTCTAGCACTGGAAATCTTGTAAGATCTCCATTGCTTCATCAAAATATCTGAGTGAGACCAAGTCACCCAGCATGAAGTGTTTGTAACCCATCATGCTGAGAAGTTTCAGATCAGATATATCTGCTGCAGAAAGTTGCCCTTCTGTAACAGAACTGAGGATGTGGGATGCTGCGATTGCCTCAGGGTCTTTCCTTATCATTGTTTCCAAGATAGGAATTATCTGAGACTTGTTTTCGAGGTTTGTGAGCATGTCATCTCTTGCTGCCATGAGTCTACAGGAATCGTTGAACTGGATGCCTGTATCTTTCATGAAACTAATTCCTGGCTCTGATTCTATCTTAAGCCAGACTCTAGCAGCTTTGTTGATTGAGAGGACATGGTCAATATCATCTGTCTTCTCGATGAAGGACAGCATCAGTTCATTGATCCCTAACTCAGCTCCAACTTTGATGTACTCGACATCTAAGCTGGTGAGATAAGGGCCAAGGATATGTAGATTACGGCCAGCTACGTTGACTGACTGTCCCCCTCCGATTGCAACAGGCGGATCAGGATCGACATAGATCCTGTTACCTTTCACCCGGACGATATTGGTCCAACCAGCACCTCGAAAGAATATCTTTGCTGGAAGATCAACTGTGATCTCTCTGTTAAGGACAATATCGCCGTATGTTGGGTCAGCCCATTGATTAATCCTGAGCTGGCGACCCTTGATGTCAATCCATAACTCCTTTCTCTCCATCCTGATCATCCCATAGATACATTCCAGGGTATCACGAGGAGACCAAGAGTTTCTCATCCCTGTGTTGAACCTAACACCACCAACCAAAGGATGAGATATCATCCTGCGCATGAGATCAAGATGATCAGGTGATGGAAGTGAAGCGATGATCATACTTTGTCTCCCTTATGCAAAGACTTTGCTTGTACAACTTTTAGAAAGGACAATCCACTTCCCTGTGGAATGCCTTTCTATGTGAATACTGAACATCCTTGTATAGTTTCGTGAACATTTCTCCTTTCTTTTTTTAAAAGGAAGAATCGACTTAGTTGCGGTCAACTCTTCCTTTAAGATTAGCCAAGTTCTCTTAGGGATCTCCTAAGTTCAGCCAGGATTCTTTCTTTCTCAAGACCACTTCTTCAATCTCTTATACACAATGAGATTGAATACATCTGGATAATAATCGATAGAGAGTAGCAGACGCTTTGACTTGTCAACTGTCTATAGTGTGATCACTTATTGACCTTTTTCAAGGGGCAATTCCAAGATGAAAGTGGATCCCTTGTCAATCGTGCTCACTACTTTGACATCACCATTAAGCATCCGGGCAAGTTTTCTGGAGATAGATAGGCCAAGACCTGTTCCACCATAGTGACGAGTTGTTGTCTGGTCAACCTGTCTGAACTCGTCAAATATCTTTTCCAGAAAATCTTCAGGAATACCAATTCCTGTGTCAGTCACAGAAACCTCAAGACCTGAATTTGTTGCCTGAAGATTGACTGTGATCTTGCCTTTTTCAGTGAACTTTGCTGCGTTACTCAGTAGATTTGTTATTATCTGTTTCACCCTAGTGACATCAGAGGTGATTTTGTTAACCTCTTCGTCAAGTGTAACTTCTATTGATACACCTTCCTTGACTAAAGGCTTGATTGTATCAACGCAGCTTCTGATAAGATTGTGAAGAGAGAATTCTTTGAATATCATCTCGGTTTTACCAGCCTCAATCTTGGAAATGTCTAGCACGTCATTGATAAGTGCTAATAGATGATCTGCGCTCTCCATGATCTTCTGGAGATTTGTAACCTGCAATGGTGGCAGAACATCACTTCCTTTTCGGATGACTAATCGCGTGAATCCCATGATTGCGTTCATTGGAGTGCGCAGTTCATGTGACATGTTGGCAAGAAATTCTGATTTATGGCGCGTGGCCTCCTGGATTTTCAAATTTGCTGCTTCTAGGTCTTTTGTTTTCTCTTTTAGTTCCAGATTCACTTCGAACAAAGCTTGTACTGAATCTGAAAGAGCTTGGTTTGTTTCTTCGAGCTTCTTGTTCATCTCGGTAAGTTTTCGCTCACGCAAGAATAAATTTGTTGCCTGCCATATTACTATCAACAGTGCAACTGTTGCAAGGAAATTATAACCTTGTGCGAAAGCGGGGAGATATAAACTAACTATCCCAACCACAAAACCCAAATTGTAGCGATACTTATGGTTGTTTGTTTCGTAAACGCTTACATCATTGTTGAAAACGCTTACTATTACTGTGATAGGAGCAATTATTGCGTGCCAAACACCTGCGATTAACCCAGCAGGTTTTGCATTCTGCAGCTTGTACTTAGATTCTGGACCAGGGATTGCAAATGAATTTGCCATGGAGTACCTTCCTTTTTGGATTATTCTTTATTATTGATTTTCTCTCCTTTCTTTCAATCCAAGTTAAATGCTTGAACTCAGCAAATATAACTCAGATTAAAAAGGAGGACCTCTACACCTTGTTAATCTTCTCATGGCTGCACCTTACCCTTTCACTCTACTAACAGGAAAGCTGCATGTCCAGTGATACTTGAAGATTCGCTCCTCGATACAATCGCCATTGTTGTCAAGTACTCTGACCTTGGTCTTTCTGCTTTTCTTACATATCTCAAGACCAACAGTCACTCCTTGCCTGACTGTCATCTCAAGAAGACTTGTTGACAGAGCGACTGGCTTGATCCTTTTTCCATCAATCTTTATTAGATGGGCAACCGATCCAGTACGTCCGAACACCAGCTTTACTTCCTGTTGACTAATCATAATACCTCCGGATTCACGATTAACTTTTTGTAAGTTTTGTGTATCTTCTTTTTTCTGTTTGGTATTTGAATTGTATTGATCTATAGAGGACCTCTGTTACACCTGTTTTCTCCTTTCTGGTTGATAGTATTAGACTTGAAAGAGTATCTTCTAGTCTGTGAGAATCAATTCTTCTTCTTCTTCTTCTTCTCTTTGGTGCTGTATTTCTGGACGAAGAAAATGTGCAGTGTATGCACGCCAAGAGTATTTGAATTGACCTGTACGCTTGGCAATTAGATCTTCAAGGACCACCATGTCACCTCTCTCTGGATTCATATCTTCACACCATACTCTTGAATCTAGAGAAAAGGTAATTGACCCCTCAGTGAACTCATCTGACTTAGTTACAACAAAATCACCTTTCTCAGAACGAATTATATTAGTGATTGTTGCTGTAACTTGCGTAATTGTATCTCTACTAACTACGACTTCTGACATTTTTACCTCATCTTCCACGTTTTATCCTGATGATTAATATGTGTCTATCAGGATAAAGTCTCAGTTCTACTGATTTATGTGTTTCAGTCCCCTTCATTAGAAATTACATAACATACCTTTCTTTCTTACTTCCTTTTTCGAAATACCCAGAAGAATCGTTTAAACCATCTACTTATTGTGTATCTTGCAACATGTACATGGTCCAGTTTCCACAATGCTTTTCTTGTTTCAGCGAGACTTGCACCAGCGCGATATATATCAACTGCGTCTTTGATTACTTTTTTTGAATAATGCCTTTTTTTAAAGGGTGTATTTGGGATGAATGATTTGTTGCACTGGCTACAGTAGAAACGCTGTTTCTTTCCGAGCTTTGTACTTCTAGTACCTATCTTTGAAACAGTCTTTTTGTGTTTGCAGATTGGGCACACTACCATTTTAGGTAACTTTAGAAAAGATACCTATATAAACATTTTGAAAATGATAGTGACAGCGGCTATCTCATTTTCTTAATGTGATATCTCTCTTATCCTCCTTAGGATAGTATCGTAACTAAAATACGTGAGAGTTGGATTCCCACCCTTCTAATTTTCTCAAGCCTCAAAGAATGATTTGACTCTTCTTCTTCTTCTTCTTCTTGGATTCTTTTTGCTTTTGTACGCAAGCCAGCGGCTGAATAGATAATCAGCAATTGCCCCTCCAGCAACGCTAGTTGTGCCTATTGCTACCCATTCCCATTTCGTAAATGATACTGTGAGAAAAATGATGAGTGCTGCTGTGATAATGAATGGAAGCACTCTCCACCAATGTTTCAGTACTGCTTTCATGATACACCTTTCTGTTGAAAAGTTAACTCGTCCCTGAGTTAATTTTTAACCTTATATTATGTATTTTCTGTTGTTCTTGGTCTTCCGTTGAAGAGGCAAGAGTATGTGATTAGTGCAAGTGCCACCCATAGATATGCTTTGTCATATCTACCAGTGTAAGGTGCAAGGATGATAACTGACACAGTGATTGTGCCAATACCAAGACCTACAACCAGTAGGGTGCAGAGCACGTCACGAACAATAAAGTCCAACATGACGTTACCTCCTAATTGTCTCCTTCTATTTTTTTTGAAGTCTTTGGAGAGCTGATGTTGCAGTTGTTCTTACTGCATCACCTACTTCGTTGATTGCCTGCTGTCCTTGCACAGTCAGAGCAAGCAGCGAGAGTTTTGGAGTCTACATCTTTGAGCAGTTCGACCACTTTCTCATCTAGCACCAGATCGAAAATGGCACCAACTTTGTCACCATAGACTGCCTTGAGGGAGTCGACCTCGGTCTGAAACTCAAGGACTGTGTCAGCCACATTGGCAACCTTACTGTCAGCGACATATGCTGCACCGCTGACTGCTCCTAATACAACGGCCACTACAACTGCGAGGCCTAGTGCGAGTAGGCTAAATCTCTTTTCCATCATTTTAGTCTCCTTTTATTGGTTTTACTTCGTTATTGACTTTCCTTAATCTTTTCCTTGAAAGCGTTGATAATCTTGCTAGATCTGGCGCCGCAGCTGATGATCATGCGCATAGCATCCTTAACTGGTATATCAACCAGATGCACCCATTCCTTAGGAAGTATGTAAATTTCCCTTAAGGAGGATTTGGGCCGGTTGGCATGAAAATTGTTACCACTTGTCCTTCTTCATGCTCTTCAGTCACTAGAGCAATCACCAATGTCTTGTTGCCGAAGATTTGGGCAAGTGCAACTGAGCTATATGGTGATTTTTGTTGCTCAGGAACTGAAGCACGATCTTTTTTGATCGTGTTGTAACCAGGTACCAGTTTGAGAAGCTTTTGCTCAGCTGTCTCATGGATGAACTTGCCGACTTTTGTCCTGGCAATACTATCTATAATAAACCAGATCAGAATCATGGCAAGGAGCACGATTCCATTAGCCAGGATTATCTTCGTTGGCGTTTTTGCCAGAAGAACATCGGTGATCGGCTGAATCCATCCTGTCACGAGACCGGGGAGCCACATGAACACTCCGGCGATGATCGCGATAGACGATATGACGATAATACCCCTCCAGAAAGCTGTTCTGATGAATTTTCTAATCCTCATCCTTTCCTCCTTCTTTCGGCGTTTCGCTGTTTGGCGTAGGTTGTCCGGGATGATTGCCTGTCAGCGGCGTATCGCGTCGCGGACTAGTTGACGGGCGCGGATTTCTTCATTAGCACACAAGGTTCCCAGATTGGAAAGCGGCGGGCGAGTTCCCGGCGCTTATTATTTATTTCTTGGTTGCCGGAGCAGTTGAAGTAGCTACTCTGCGGCGTCTTCGTCCACGTCGAGATCATTTGGTAGTACTTCTGTCTCGATGAGGCGCCTGGTTCTTCGTCCGCTGTTGATGTGCTGGATCATCAGGTTGTAGAGGAGGTTTGTACTTTGTCCGCTCCCTCCAGCAAGATTTGCGATCTGCGGATCGTTGATAGCGAACAGACGCAGCTTGTTGGCAGTCTGCCTGTCAATAACCAGTCGCCGGCCATCCTTGAAGAACACGGAGTGATGTGTGGAGAACACCCTCGCAAGGCAGATCAAAAACGGCCCTTTCAGGTGTGGGGTTCCATGGTACACAACATCCTTGATCCCCCAGCACCGATCTACGAGATCGAAGAATGTTCGGATATTGTCCCTGAAAGTGTTGATGCCTGCTTTTTCCATGATCTTCTGCAACCCTGGGATCAGGTCAGTCAACTTACTTGTCCGAGCATGTCCCATGTGACTGTGTAACCATCCAATCGTTTTCAGAAAGGTGGTCGCATGGATCACGTCATTGCGGCGCATCCTCTGCTTCCAGCAAACCCTGCCGCAGATTGCCAAACCTGGATCGCTTTTTATGGAAAGCGAGTGGATAGAATCTACGACAGACCATTCATGGCGCATGTTGCGCAGAAGGATGTTCGGAGAAACCCTCAACCGATCGGCATTCAGGATGCGAAACATATCACGCTCCCAAGTCTCGGTTGTATTGAAATGGATCGTTGCTCCGATATGTGGCCTGGTATCTGGTGTTTCTTCCATCACGTACTTTGCAGCAGACACACGTTGGAGACCGTCTACCATAAAGACCGGGTCTTGTAGGTAGAACGTACTGCCTTTGTCTCGTGTGTGTGCTCCTCGCATACCCAGGAATATGTCAGGGATACGAACAGACGTTTCTGGACTCTGAAAGGCTTTGATCAGTCCAGCTCGAGATGACCCTGGAATAATCTCTCGCTGGTAGTCTGCAGACCTTAGCAGACCGAGCGAGTCAGGATCTATCACTCCTCGTAGTACAATGTCATCGCCTTCTTCAGCCAGAGCCGCGTGAAGGATCTTGACACTTTCGCGATTAGCGGGTGTCTTTGCCATGATACTTTCTTCTCCTTAGGAGGCTTACTGTCCATTGGTTTAAGCTACCTCTTTGGGTATGGCTAACCTTTGAACAATAGCATTATTGATTGATACAAATAAATTGTGAAGGATTTGAGCAAGCAGATCCTGCGCTGGCGCCGGCACTTGCGTCCAAGCAGGCTGTGGCAGGTATCCACTTACTCTATAGAGGTTCCCTTTGTCTTCCATGCGCGCATTATGCAAGCTTCCAGAAGACTTCCCCCATGCATAACCTATTTATGTCATTGCGCCATTATGCAAGCTTGCGCTTAGATAGATCGTTCCATTATTAGCTCCTTTTTGTTATCGGGGATGTTGGTTTACATCACACCAATGCTATCTTCTTCGGGTTGAGGCATTGGCTTTGTTTCTGGTTGGAGTTCAGCTTTTTGTGTCTGGATGTATCGGTCTTCATGGGTTGTGCTAAAGTTGGCATCTTCCCATGAATTGATTGCGCTCCAGTGTTCCATGTGTTGCAACCATTTTTGATTACTGCGATGGTCACCGAAGAACATCACGCATACTATCTCACTTGGAAATATCAGCAGCATACCATGGTCCTCTATCCGAATTTGTATGGCTTCATGACTCTCCATAACTCCATACGGGAGATATATTTTTTCGCTACTGAAATACACGTAGCATCCGAAGAGGTCCATTGTCAGCTTGACGATTTCGTCTATCATTCGGAAGTTCATGGCGTTGCTCCTTGCTTACTTGCTTGGTTTTGCTTATTTAGCTTACCATCTCTTCGATTTCACGCTGGACCTGTTCTTCACGGGCTTCGTCGATAACTGCCATGATATAATTTGCTATACCAGATCCAATCAACATTGTCATTGCCTCTATTTCTGCTTCGTTGTAAATTTCTGAGGCTGTCACTTCGCTGATGTATCCGATTTGCTCTTCTCGATTTTCTTCGGCGAGATCAGCTAACTTTTTTAAGAGCCTGTACGCAGATTCACTATCTAGACAGCGCTGAACTATCTTCTGCATAGGCTCATTCTTTTTGCAAAGTCTGATTATCTCATTTGTGTGTTCATCTTGAAGGGTATTCATGATTGTTTACTTCCTTTCTTGGTTTCTTTGTTCTGGTTAGACCAACATCTCTTCTATTTCGTGCTGAACCTGTCTTTCGCGGGCTGTGTTGATCACATCCATGAAGTAAACTGCTACTTCAGACATGATCAGTCTCTCGATTGCAAAAATCTCTTCTTCAGTGTACACTCCTGATTTCTTCACATTGTTCAAGTATTCCACCCTAGATTCCACATCCATCAGAGCAACTGGAAGCGAGCATCTCGAAGAGTTTGTATGCACTTTCACTCTCTAAACAGCGCTCAATGATGTGATTAAGGTGTCCATTTTGAGTATCCATAATACTTCTCCTTCTTGCTTGGTTGCTTTTGTGTTTATCTCAAACTTGTTAGATTACTACCTGAACAAATATCATCAGAGTAAATCCAATGATAAATGCCCAAGCAATTTCGACTGGCTTTCTGTCTTCTAGCGCATCTGGGATTATCTCCATAATCACCAGAAACAGCATTGCGCCTGCTGCAAATCCTAACAATGGTACCATTAAAGGTTCAAATACCCAGACTAAGAGTGCAGCAGGAACAGCAGCAAGTGGTTGTGGAAGGCTGGTCAGAAATGCTGCTATGAAGCATCGGCCAATACTTGCACCGTTTGCTCTCATAGGAATTGATACAGCTAAGCCTTCTGGGATGTTATGGATAGCAATCGCAATTGCAATATAATTTCCCAAGTTCTCAATGCCACTGATATGCTGAGAAGTTGCGTATCCAACACCTACTGCCACTCCTTCAGGCATACTGTGAAATGCCATTGCTGTAAAGATTAGGATCTCTCGTCTGCCTCCTATTTTGCGTAAATAAGAGTTCTTCATCCGTTCCGGATCCAAGAACTTATCTACTCTCCAAAGGAAACCTGCGCCAAGGAAGATCCCTACTATTACTAGAAGAACCTGTTGTAACGATGCAGTATGTGTGCCTAAAGTCAAGCCAGGTAGAATCAGGTTATAGACTGATGCGGAGACCATTAATCCTCCTGCAAAGCCATAACACAATCCTACTCGCTTCTCGATTTGTATGCCTGGAATCAATAGTGGCAATGCCCCCAATCCGCAGGCAATGCTTGCTATAATCCCAGCTACAAAGCTTTGGATTAGAAAATGATGTTCCATTGGGAGCCTCTTCTTGTTGACACTTTCTATTTTCTTCGCGCTTTCCAACCCCTTAACTTATATAGCGCCGGATTTATCTTTTAAATCCACAGGGGTTATAGAAGAGAGAACCTACCTATGCAAGCGCAGGTTCTCTCTTTCTAGATCTAAACGGAAGATGGTTCAGATGCGAATTAGTTGGTGGTAGTCAACTCACAGCTTCGTATTCCGAAACATTCCGTTTCTATGCAACTACACGCTCTTTGGCAGACAGCTCATAGTCTCTGTCTGTACGAGTGATGAACCGCTGCACCTCTTGCTTCAGCTCATCCAACTCGTCTCTGAAGGGCACGGAGCACACTGTTGCCTTCAGACTACCGCTTTTGTTGTTAAGTGAGAACAGACCAGAGCACTTATTGCATGTTATGAACGCACTCTTACCTTGGCGGAACCTGTTCAGTCCAGCTTTGTTCATGAAGCTGATATGTCCGCAACCACACCTGAACTGAGAATTACAAACCTGAGTGAACGTCCTGGCTCTCTCTTCAAGAACCTGCATATGACGCGCTTTCTCTTCAACTTCCATGATCTTTGAGAAGATCCACACAGGTACCAGATTGTGAACCACTGTCACAGGACCGAGATTCCTGAAAGGCTGCCCCACAAACTTCCTTCCGTAATCCACAACACTTTCTTCCCTTCGATGCGGAACCATGGTTTGGCCACCTTTATCTTGGGACTGCCACTGCTGATCACCGTTTTTCGAATTGAAACCACGGGTGAACTTGAGCCTGACAGCCTCGCCATCGATTACTGCGATGAGTGCAGCCTGCACGAATGGGCGGAAACGATCCTTGAGCTGCGTGACTTCTTCGATAAGCGCGTGAATGCTCTGCATCTTTCTTGCTTTCTTTTTTCAGGTGAACTCTTTTGATGAGGTGCTTTATTCTTACAGCTTTCGTGTGACTGGGCAGAGTAAAGGCAGGCCATGCACCATCACCTCTATCTGTCAAAGATTTCTTTGACATTTTATACCCTGCCACATTTTTACTAGTGAAATCTACTCATCTTGCTTTTGAGCAGGTATAAATCTTCCTACTCTTTGGTTGAATCTATCTACGGCGGATCTCTTATACGGATCAAGTCCTTGCCTCCTTTCATGGGTGAGAATTTAGATGATGATCACCTCCTCTCCGCATAAAGCAGTCATGGTCTTATCCTTTCATCTGGTGGTGATACTGCTACTGCCCCAGAGCAAAGTGGCCCTTGGGGACGACGTAAACGATCTTGTGTGCCATATCTCCGCTTCCATTGGCGTCATCCATATATTTGCACCTGACTTGGAACACGCCGGTCTCGTTGAAGCTGACAGCCATGGTGTAGGTGTTGTTGTCCGGATCATCATGGAAACTCACGTAGTTCGCCAAGATTATTCGATCCGTACGCTCTGTCCATTCCATGTCAGGGGCAACCTGCATGATGCCGCTTCTGAGCTTTTGGGCATCCTGGTTCGAAGTGTAGATCTGGTCGCCGTTGGTGTCGATGGTCATGTACACTCCAACTTCACCAACTTCGAGCGTGTCGAGACCGACTACATATCCGTGATCTGAACCGTGCCCATAATCGTCAGGGTAGTCTGCGTCTTCCGGGATGACCATGACGACCTGCTTTACCATGTCACCTTTCTGGCCATCGATGTACTTGCACCAGATCTCAGTTCGCCCGGGCTTGTCGAAGCTGACTGCTATGGTATACTCATTGCCGTCGCACTCATCAGCGAATATTGGATCAGCACCGCCGTCAACTAGCATGACACCTTTGAAGGAAGAAGAGCTATCTCTCACACCGGCGTATGGAACACTGCCATCTGCTTCGACAGGAGTGAACTGGCCGACTTCGCCCACCTTCAGAATACTTGGTCCGAAGACAGTGCTTCTCGGCTGGCCACTGAGTTCTGCGTAAGTGATGCTGGCTAGAGACATACCTACTGCTAACATCACACTGAGTACTCCTAGCACCTGCAGCATTTGCTTTTTCATTTTACTTCCTTTTCTTGATTGCTTGTTTTCTTATGAAGGTGAAGACCTTATCTAATCAATAAGACAAGATCTCCACTTTGGATTGTGTTAGTGTTGATGCATTGAAGCGAAGTAGTGAAGACTACGAAGTACTTCCGCTGCTGAGTCTTCTTCAGCAAGAGCCAGGTAGTTATCATTGATCCTGGTTTCGATAGTATATTGGACTCTACTCGAACCAGGCTCAAGATAGTAAATGATGATCCTCGCATATTCGTGAGATGTACTATCAGAAAGCGCTGCAGTTCCGGAGTCATCATTACGAACCTTCAGCGTACCATCATTCATGAGCTGTGCGAAGTAGCTGTGACTGAGCACTGCGCTGATAGAATCAGTAACAGTAATCTTCTCGATCCTTGTATGTGAGCATGTCTTTTGCTCAACAAAGTTCGAAAAGATCGAGTTGACGATTGAAGTGTCAACCTCGACACTCAATGTATCTGCTGCTGCTGCTGCTGCTAAACTCATGAGAATTGCGATACAAAAGACTACTTTATTCATCTTCTTCTGCTTTCTTACTTGGTTTGGTTGTGGTTGATATTACGTTATACACTACTTTTTGGTCTTGATTTCACCCCACGCTTTCGGCAATATTGTTGTAGGGATAATCTCCTGGTACCTAGATCCCATCCATACTAGCCGTACACCGCTAAACGCCGAACCTCTCCTGCCATTGTTGAGAAAACGTATAGCAGATCTGGTGTGCTCGCTATAGTTTGTCCAACCACCTCCTCGTATGGCATAATTAGTGCAGCTTTTCAGAGGATCTGAAAAATAATCTACTTGGCTCCCTGAGATATATGGCTTGTAGCAATCCTCCACTAGCTCGTCCACGTTCCCATGCATATCATACAGCCCCCATGGATTAGGCAGTTTTGTTCCTACCTTACTAGCATACTTCCTGCCTATATCCCAAGAATTCTCGCGACTCCATGCATAGTCATCAGCCAAACTCTCATCATCTCCAAATGACCACATGGTTGTCGTTCCTGCACGACATGCATATTCCCACTCTGCCTTAGTTGGCAACCTAAATAGTGGGTCTCCTTCTATCTGATTCATTGCCTCAACCAACGAAGGCTCACCGTATGAGTTGGATGCTTCAGATCTGGAGAAGCTTACTGCTGGACGATCAGGGTCTAAAACAAAATATTCGGCGCCTTTCCAATCAGCGACCAGCCATGGAGTAGTGTTTAATGCACTCATCCATTGCCCTTGGGTAACCTCGTACTTCCCTAACCAGAATCCTTGGCTAATGGTTACCTCATGTTGTGGCTGCTCATCTGAATATGTATACAAATCCCCTTCAGATGATCCCATCATGAATGTCCCTGGCTCTATCCACACGAAGTCCATAGTGGCTCCTCCGGATATCTCCAGTGTAATCTCTGGATTAGCCAAGAGATAGGTGGGTAGTAACAGGAGTGTGATAATTCCTGAGATTACGTTCTTCATCTTTCTTGCTCCTTTTATGGGATTGCTTGGTTTCTTGTGGTGTGTGGTTCTAGAACAGGTTGTTGATCGCAACGTTGATGTTTTCCCTCTTCTGCCTTTCAGCCGCTACCTCTCCTTTGACAGCGCCTTTGCCTTTCTTGACTTTCCTGTTGATGAAGGAAGAAGTGACTTCATCGATCAGCTTCCTGGCGAACTCAGCAGAGAGTGGTGCTATTTCAGCCTCTACCCTATCCCATGAAGTGTAGGTAGATCCTCGCTTCTTGATCTCCACACGACTAGTTTGACTGCCAGAAGCATTGATTCTGATAAACGCTTCAGTCCTGATCGTGTCGGTTGAATGAACACGGCCGATATAGATCCTGTCTTCATATTCAGAAGAGTCAGGATAATCGGCGACCTGGACCCAGTTCATAACTTCCGTGTCCCGTGGATTACTCACTCGATCAGTCACCTGATTAAGCAGTCTTCGGCCGGTTCGGCTGGCTCGGTTGCCATGCTTAACAGTGGAATCGAAGGAAAGACCGGCCCACTGGTAAGGCACACTGTTCTTGATGGTGTCATGGACAGTGGCCTCAGCAAAGACCAGGTTGGCGAGCATCTGCCAACTTGGTACGCTCTCATCTGTATAGAATGCGACCTGGCTAGTTGCGCTCGCGTCTTTTGCAGCACGCTGGTCGAATACGATACCTTCTGCAGACGCGTTGACAGCTGCGAAGATGATCAGAAAAGATACGATCTTGGTCTTCATCAGTGATCTCCTATGGAGAAATTGCTTGATTGCTTGGATGGACTTTACTACTCGAACAACTCAGATACTGCTGCGTCGATCGCCTCCCTTTTTGCCTCTTCATGTGCCATTGCTTGCTTTACCTGATGGTTCTCATCGGAGTATTTGGCGTTGATGAAGATGTCAGCGACTTCTTCGAACAATTGGACTGCTCTGTCGTGAGGCAGTTCGTCGATTTCAGGCCGTACATCTTCTAGTTGCTGCCTTTGGAACTCGCGATTGTATATCTTCAGAAGTCCTCTTACATCCAGATTGTGTGAAGAATCAAGTTTCACAAAGACAACTGCTTTGATGACTTTCATCCCCTTAGATCCGATTGTGAGAGTACGAGATACCGCGATGTAGTCTCTTCTATTTGAGTTAGTGGGAAAGTCAGTCACCTGGATCGAATGGATCACAGAATTGCCCTTATGGAGTCCATCTCTTGAAAGGCTACTCCATTTGATAGGGATTTCAGCTTCATCACCCTCTCGCATCTCTTCTTCTGTAGATACCAGATTGAAGACCTTACTCCACCTGCTCACATTCTGGTCAGAGTAGAACTCAGCCCTGGCAGCAGAAGTGGTGTCAGGAGACGCTTTCGGATCAACCCAAAACCCGTCATTAGCAAAAGCGGTTCCCGTGATGAAGATTGCGAGGAAGGCGCTCAAGAGTTTGATTTGCATAATACTTGCTTCCTTTCTTGGTTTGCTTGCTTAGATACTGTTGAACTTGTCGAAGTTGCTGATCACGATCAGGCAGAAGTAGATTGTGAATCCTACTAACACTTTCCTTGTCCCTCTACCATAATTACTCACCCTGAATGCGTAAGGTGTAAGGTAAAGGTAGAAACCAGTGAGGATCACAGTCAAACTGAGGCCCAGAAGAGTGCATCCGACTATCTGAGGGTTGAGTCCTTGCAGAACCTCAACTTCCATTCCCTGGGTCACACCTGCAGAGGAAGCAACTGCGAGCCAGAGAATGAGCATGATGAACCTGCCTACGACGTTTGTTGGCATGAGGTTCTTGAGTGGGATGTTCTTCGTGAACGGCATATAGGCCATGAGCACCAAAATTGCCGTGATCAGAATTGCGCTGAAGTTGTTGGTTAGGAATGTGGTTAGGAAAGTCATGTTACATCTCCTTTTGATATTTCCTTGCTTGTTGTCTAGATGGTTAAAGGACTCTTCCTTGAGTCCTTTTGATTGGTTGGTTTGGAACTACTTGCGGTTTCTCCTGCGGCTGACCTTTTCCGTATATCGCTTGCTCTTCTTTTTGCGGTTCACCTTGCCCTGCTTGGGTGCGGTGCGAGCAGGCTTCTCGGTATCTTCGGTGTTGCGCCTTCCGTTGAGGAACGTCATGATACCCATAGTTTGTTTCTCCTTGCTTGTTGATTGGTGATGTAGATTACTACTTGAAGTATTTACCTTTTCTTCTCCGGAAGTATGTAGATCGTCATCTCGGTGCAGTACCGAATAGATCCTTCGCTGCGTCCAACTTGTCTGAACTTGGCGTAGATGAGAACGCGCTTTTTGTGCAGAAGGTCGAGTAGTTCACTTCTTACTTCTCGGTTGGCTACATTGACCTTGGTTTCATCCGTGATCCTTCCAAAGAAGCCGCTGCCACCGGTCAGCTCAGGATTGCTGAATACTGTGAAATGCTTGCCATAGAAGTCGTCTTCAGCGTACCTGAAGAATCCGACAGCGCCATCTTCGATCAAAGTGACTTCCTGGTCTGCCGGCTCTTCAGCTAGAAGACTGTTAGCCGGGATGATGATGCACATGATGAGTGCGGCGATTCCAGTGATAATATTTCTCATCCTTCTTTGTCCTTTCGGTTGATGTTACTTTTAGTTCTTGATTATAGGGGTCTTACGAGGTTACCGGTGTTGGTGTTGGTGCTGGCTTTGGATTCACCAGGACATCTTCACCTTTCTCTTCCTTCATCCTCTTCACTCTTCTGATTCGTATCTCGCAGATGATTGCCACCACCGCGAAGATTGTGAGCAATACACCACACACTCCTGCGAGGTCACCATTTGCAATCGGAACCAAAGGAGGATTGATACCTTTGGCGATGACGATGATGAGCATGAAGGCGAGGCCGATAACCGGGGCACACAGTAACTTGATCATGATTCTTTTCTCTCTTGTTTTACTTAGTTTGAGAAACTAGAAGAGTCCAACATCCTTGTCAGACTCTTCTTTTTTTACTTTCATCTTCTTTCTATGTGAATGTATTTTACTTAATCCACGTAATCACTTGAACATTCACGCCTCTTGATTCCAGAGCAGGCACTTGTACTAAGATTGCCTTTTCATTGAGAGTCTCAGCAGGAAGATCTATATAATCACCAGAACCAATGCCTGGATTATTGACCAATGCAGAGATGTCAGTAACTTGTGTAAACTTCAAACTGACATGCCTCAATGAAGTTAGATACTGGAGAGGTGTGATATCTGTGATAGTGTTATGGATAAGCCAAAGTTCACTGACTAACTCCAAACTTACTAGTGGTGAAAGATCACTTATCTGGTTGTAGGCCAGGTTGATAATGCCTGTGAACTCACCAAGGTGTGCTAAAGGTGATATATCACTGATCTGATTATGATTCAGACCGATATAATGATTTAAGGAATCCATACCAGCTAGTGGTGATATATTGCTGATATTATTCCCTCCCAATTCTAGGTTTCTGATGTTAGTCAGACTAGCTAGAGCTGAGATGTCATTGATCTGGTTTCCGTAAAGCTTAAGTCTCCTTAGGTTTGTAAGTTGACTGAGTGCAGAAATGTCGCTTATTGGATTGTAACGGATACTAATGTCATCGAGGTATCTGAGTCTGGCCAGAGGCGTGAGGTCAGTGATTAAATTCCTATCAATCTCCAGGGATTTAAGATTGACGAGGTACTCCATTCCAGCTAGACTAGAGGCAGTACCTTCATGAACTTTAAGATCATCGATGAAGACTACATCTTCAAAGTAGATGTCATCGGTGATATCATACTCATCTCGGATGGTAGTTTCCAGACCTGGACTCAGCCGCAGAGGATACTCAGACAGATGATTGGTAAAGCTGACAATATGACTGTTACTACCAGCCTTAAGATAAACGAAATCCTCATAGAGGATATCGTTCAGTGGGTTCCTGACAACAACCTGATATCGACCGTTAATCCTGTGGGTCTGCCAGTTGACACTGACAATAATAACCCGAGCAACACCACGACTGTTTGTCGTATTAGTCCACTGCACACTATCACGCGATACAGTGACATGCAAGCCAGGGACACGACGGCCGTCGTACTTGACCAGTACATCAAGGGTGGCCTCAGCAGTGGACGCGACCGCGTTGGATTTGGTCAGCTTACCAGCAGGCTCAGGACTCACCGGATTGTTACTACCATCACTACAACCTATGAAGATGAGCATGATTGCGAACAACACTAGACATTTCATTGCTTCTTTCTCCTTGCTTTACTTCGTGTTTGTTGCTGCGTGAAGTGTTCAGTACGAGATATATCTCAGAAGCCTTTCGATGCCTTCTCGATCCATCTGTTTCTGGATGGTCTCACGGTTGACACCTTCCATCAACAAAGCCTTGTATTCATACCATTCCATATGATCATTGTGGTGTAGGAACAGGTAGTCCTTATGGTTGAGCTTGGCCTTTGTACATGCTTCGAGAAGCGCGTTTCCCATGGAAGGAGCCCTCTGCATGAGAAGCTTCTTGACTCCCTCATCATCCGTTGTATTCTGGATCGTGTCCTTATCAACGCCAACCATCACCAGAGCCATGTACTCGTACCACTCCATATGATCGTTGTGGTGCAGGTACAGGTAGTCATCGTGATCGAGTCCTGCCTTGGCGCATGCTTTGAGAAGTTCGTTGCCTTCGTTGGTCTCTTCAGAAGCGTTGCAGGCCATTACACTGCAACCGATTACGAGAATTGTGGCGATGATGATATTCAGATGCTTCATGGTACTTTCTCCTTGCTTGGTTTCTATTTCTGTACCACTGTTGCAGTCTCAGCTTCGGTATCGAATTCGATCGTGACTGTTTCGCCGTTGTTTACCCATCTTGCAGCGAACTCTTCCAGTGCTTCGATTTTGTCACTTCGATCGAGCTCGTCTTCGATGTCAGATACAGTTTCTTCTGCTGCATTTTCAACCGCATCTGGCATCTTGAAAGTTGCTCGAAACTTCATGATGTTTCTCCTTTTGTCTTTGAACATGGATTTCGCGCTTTTCAACCCCTTATCTTATATAGCGCCGGATTTATCTTTTAAATCCACAGGGATATCGGGAGACTTTAAATTGAAACATGGTTCAATTCTTACGAGGATCCCCCATTTGTAATCTAGATTCCCCGGGTACTTATTACTCTCCTCTTTTACTCACTGGATGATACTTTTCTCCTAGTATCATCAAGTTTCTGAGCCTTTCTTGAGCATCACGCTGAACCTTTCCATCAGCTATAAGAGTAAAACCGTTGGTCTTATACACTCCAAAGAGGTATAGACTTCCATCTTCATATCTTCGCTTGGTTTCTTGTAATCTTTGAAGGCCTTTTAGGGTCAATCTCAGATCACCTTCAACACCGAGTTCCACGAATATTCTTCGTAGGTAAGCCGCTTCTACATCAACTAACTGTATCTCCTCATCAGGATTAGAAGTGATATCTTTTATACCTATCATGTATAGGTGGTTTCCATCAAAGCTGATGTACAGGCCGCCTTTCCCATAATCAAGGTTATGCCAGGCGTCGTTGCTCAATCTCGCCATGAGCCTATTAGCAGTCCTATTGATTGTTTTGTCTCCGAGTATGGATCCAATGAGATTCATTTCTCGGACAATCTTTGCTGCCTGACTGTAATCCTGTGAATTGATCAAATCCTGGACATCCCACATGGCTGTGTTTATTGCAGCACTAATACTGTCAGGATTGGACCGGTTTCCTTGCATCAACTCAATCTGACGGGTTAGGTCAGCGCCACATACACTGGTCAGGCCGATTATGATGGCCAGAATTGCGGTAAAAACTACATTCTGCTTCATGATTCTTACTCCTTGCTTGATTACTACGTTAATTCCTACAGTAAATTTATTGCGCTAATTCCAGATAGGAAAAGGATCACTGCAGGGATTGTAGCAAAAATCCATGCTTTGTCTGATGGGTACTTGTGGGGATCACTAAACGAATCTTCATCGTATGCTGAGGCCAAGGTGACTGCAATGAATAAAGAAATACAGCCTTTACGATCAATTCATGATTTTCTGCCTGAAAACCATTTGTTATCAATATAATTCCTGTAATGAATGTTGCCAGATAAAAAAAGGCTAATAATGCAGGAGTATTTGGATGTGCTAGATTGATTCTATCCATGATTATCCTTTTTTAGAGAAGCGGTTTAGCTGGTTGATGATTGTTTTCGTTGGTAGACCTTACTAGTTGAGATGATCATGCCTTATTATTAATTAGTGTACTTAACTAAAAAACAATAACCATGATCAACATCTAGCATTACATCTACAAATTGAATCTTTATCGTCGAGAGAATGGTATTCCGTGAATAACAAATGCTAGCGCTATACTAATATATGTTATTCCAAACCCAGTACGTTTTCCTAGCGTGTATAACAGGGTTTTTCATGGTTTTCCAAGCTTGTCCTGATTCATACAATTCGTGCTCATCTTATCCGTTTTTTACAGATAGAATCTATGCACTCATTGGAATCGATCAAAGCTCAAACACACAAAAGTCATACATTGTTAATTTAAAATTAGCATATGTATTTAGTGATATTTGTGTGTGTGCCATGGGCGTTAAGTTTTAAATTTGTAGTTTAAAACTAAGGGTGATTGATTGATTGATTTGTTTGAATATGATATGTGTGAATTTTGGATATATGTGTATATGTATATTAATAAATTAAAACGCCCTCATTTTTAGGTGCGTTTAATGACTCGATTACAATCTTTGATAATTGAAGTTGTTTTTTCCAGCCTTTATTATTACGTTCTTCTTTGATATTTATTAAGCCCATTTCGGTAAGATTATTCTTTATCTCTGTACCTTTTCTAGCGCTTATTCTAAGTAATTTGTAAATTTCAGTTGTTGATTTATCAGGAAATTTAAAGACACAATTAATGAAATTCTTCTCTTCAAGTGTGATACTGTACATCTTAGGTTTTGTAGGCTTCTCTTTTGCCTTTTTAACATTTTTTGAAACAGTAACTTTCTTTGAATCGTCAGACTTACATGCAGCAAAATAGTACTTAATAGCCTTATTTATGTCAGCATTCTTGTAATTCTTTGATTTAAAGTAATCTTTTACACTGGTAAGATCGTGATTACTAGGCATTATCTTGTCTAATTGCCCAACAATATCTTTCTGTAAATGGTTGTTTAAAACAATCTTTTTCTTGACAATAAGAGCCTTCTCAACAGCTTGTTTGATCTTAGCTTGTTTAGCAAGGAACTCTGCAGGTGCGTTTACTCCTGCTGTTCTGAATGTGATATCTAAATCTTTAGCAGTGGTAACAAGTTTACTTACCTTTGAAATATTCATATCTTTTTTTGTCTGCTGAAGTTTCTTATAATATTCACCGAATTTCTTCATCTTTATAGCAATGTCTACATCGCCAATTTTTTTATCTTTTAGGTCTATTAAAGGTACTTTTATGATGAACGGTGAAAGGAATCTCTCAGCCAGTCTTACAATAGCCTGACCTACAGGAATCATTGAAAAAAACTTCTTCTGCTCTCTGATACCCATTAAAGATGACACAGTCTCAAGGTCTTGTGGCAGCATTTGTTGGAATGCAACATTACATGCACTATTACCTGCAACTGTATCGCTTAATTTTGATATGTGCTGGTCTAAGCAAATAAGGCTTATACCATATTCTCTGACTTCTCTATAAACCATGTCGGTTATGCTTTCCTTTACAAAATTAGGTTTGTCTTTAAGGAATATATTGTGTGCTTCGTCGACAAGTATAGCATATTTAAAGTCTGCTGATTCTTCCTGATCATTTATCTTTTTATATTTGTATATATATGCAAGTATGAATTCACAGAAGAATTTCTTCTCTGTGTTGTTTAAAGCGTGTAATTCAAAGATTATCTTTTTATCAAATATATCTTCAATGCTTAATGCATCGCTTCCTTTATGGTTTATAGCATCGCCGAAATTACCGAATGTAAGAGCATGAGCTATTCTCTGAGCAGATGTGATCCACTCTGATTCTCTTCCTTTTGAGTTCTTAATATCCTGCTCCTTCTTATCCAGTCTGTCTCTAATCTGTCTCCATGTAGGATAGTTATTTGATCCTTCGTATACTCCAAAATCTTCAAATGCCTTATCGATTGTTTGTACAAGTATCTTATGTACACCAAAGCTTGCACTGAAACTTTCGTTTATTAAGTCCGCAAGGAAGTTAAGCCATTCTCTAGGTCCAACTCCTTTAGGAGGTTTGTTAATATTAAATCTGAAATAATTTGATATTTCATCATTACCTACTGTGAATAGTAATATTTCTTTATCTATTCTAAGTAATGGTCTGAAACTCTTTTTCCAGTCGAATACTAGGAAAGGTTTTTTCTTATTAATTAAATTACCAAGTACTTGGTAAGCAAAGTTTGTTTTACCTGAACCACTCATACCGCTTATACATAGATGTCTTATCCAGTCTTTTTCTCTTAGACCAAATGGATAAAGTTCTTTGTCAGCGTAAGTAACAGTACCTAATGGATATTCTCCAGCGATAACATCCTTTTGTGGTGGTTCTAGTAATACTCTTTCAGTAAGTAAAGAAGTGTTTAATGTTTTTTGATATAATGCATTTAGAGCCTGTTCAATCTCTTCTTTCTTATCTCTTGAGTCTGTTAGCGCGTACTGAGTATATAATTTATCTATCTTTTTGCCTAATATTGGCCTCAGTTTACGGCATAAATCCTCAACAGTTATAGCAGATTGCATCTTTTTATTCTCCAATTATCTGATCCAGAATGTCAATACTATTTTCGCTCTCTTTGAACTCTTTGACACTTTCTCTCAGCTCTTTTTTAAGCATAGCGACATCACGCCAGCTGTTAACTTTTTCGTTAATTCTTGCTTCTTCAAGGTCAACTATTTTTTTACGTAATTCAAGACGTTCTTTGATAAGTTCTGGGTTAAGTTTCATGTGGTCCTGACTTTGCATCAGAACAGTTCCTACTTCCAGTTTCATCTTATCAAAATCTTTTAATAGTAATTTACTCATGTCTTCTCTTTGTCCGATAAGTTCATTAATATCATCAATAACACCTTGTATTGTTCCTAGTTTTGATTCTTGCAGACCTTTGAATATCAGGTCAGAATTATCTTCATCTTTACTTTTATTAAGAACACTATAGTCAAGTCTATCGAAAACATCGCCTTCTTTTTCAGATATAAACTCATTCATCAATTTTGCTTCTGTCATTTGAAATACCTTTGGAAAAGCCCGGAAAACGCACTTTTCGTCATTTCATAGTGATTTAAAGTATATGTTACAGTATATAAATGTTTTCGTTTTTGATACCACTCTAGAGGTATGACATTAGTTTATTCTATTTATAAACCTTTTAAGAACTTAGAACTAGTTTTACTTTATCTCCCATATTAACCGCATCTACTATTATATTACCAATCTTGTTCTTTTTCTGTATATTGACAATACCAGATTTTCCTACTTTTACTGTTAATAGGTAATCGTTTTCAATGTAAATGTCCACTTCTTTATACTTGTATTCCTCTTTTAGCATGAATTGTATGTTTTTCTTGTTTATTTTAGTGTCAAATTCAATGTTCTCCTTACTTACAATATCCCCTTTTAGCTCTTGAACATCGATATTCATGCCTATTTTCTTCTCCATTTCTTCAATATTCTTTCCCTGTTTTCCTATTATTCTTGGAATATCTGCTTCAGGCACATATACTATACATTTATGGTCAGAAACTACCTCTACTTTTACTTTATCTGTATGCAACCTAAACTCATCTTCTATGGTTTTTTCAGCAAGGGCGTGGCTAGGTGTCTTAGACCCTGTATCTCTCACAGGTATAACCACTGTTTCTTCACCATATGAATACAGCTCAAATTCAGCTTTTTGTGTCTCAAAGTCGTTCACTACTACAACAGGCCTTGCTAGATCCGCTTCTGTCATGCCAGCAGGTACTTTAACTACCATGTTTAAACTAAGAATCTTGTTTGCTTCTCCGTTTTTGATAAAGATTACAGTATCAATTACCTGTGGAATAACACCTAGTTCAATCCTCCCGACAAAACGCTGTATTGCGTCAATTGGATTGGTTGCATGTACAACACCAGCAAGTCCAATACCTGATAATCTTAGATCAGCAAAAAGTTTGAAATCATTGGTGTTCCTCATTTCATCAAAAAGAGTATAATCTGGTCTTGATAATAAAAGAATATCATGTACTTCTTGTGCATCACCATGGGATATTGCATATTGAGTTACATTTTCTGGTAAGACTAAGTCACGTGGAGCTTCAATTGTCTTGACAATCTTGTCTTTTGATGCATAATGTTCAGCAAGTGCTTGAGCAAATGTGCTCTTTCCCATACCAGGGCTACCCGCTATAAGAATGCCTTCTGCCTGTTCACTTATTCTCTTGAGTAGTTTTTCAGATAGTTTATAATCTTCTAAAGTAAGTATTTTAACAGGTCGAACAGCAGTGATCTCCCATCCATCTGAGAATGGTGGTTTTGTTATGACTATCCTATATCTTCCTAGTTGTATAATAGTTGAGCCTGGTCGCTCTATCTCAATAAAAGAGTCTCGTCTGATATCAGCTTCTTCTATTATCTCTCTTGATATATCTTGTACCTCGTTCTGAGTCAATATTTGGTTACGTACTTTAACAAACTGCCAGTCACCTGGTTTTCCTTTCTTTGCAAACGGAGCAACATTTTCACGTAGGTGAACAGACATTGTCATCTTGTCAAAGAATGCTTCAAGCTTAAGTGTTTTCTTTATCTGTTCCAGCTTGATAAAAATATATTTCATTCCTTTTGTTTTTGCAACTCTTGCCTGCACTTTGTCAGCAGTAAATAGTGTTGCATCTTCATCATAAGCAAGGCTCCTTATCATAGAGTCTATCTCGCCTAGTTTAGCATACTTTATCTCGCCTGCGGTTGGTCTTTTTCCTGCGAACTCAAGTTCAAATCCATAATCTTTAGAAATTCCTTTGAGTTTGTCCAGCTCTTCCAGGCCAAGAAAACCAATTGCTTTGTTGCTATTAGCTTGATGTTCCAGTTCAGCAAGCACTGCTTCATGAATAATTATAAGTCCTGGCTTAATCTTACCTTCATTAATTTGCCTTGACACAATACCATCGATAATTGCAGAAGTATCTGGTACTAATTTATCTATTTTATCTCCTTTTTCTTTAACCATCAAATCCTTATTCTTTATTCTTTTATTTAATTGTTTGTTTTTTTAATTATCTTATTAGGTAGAACTATCTTTTGCTGTTGATGAGCATTGATAATTTTTAATTTTAAAATACGTTAGTAAAAAATGAAATAAATCAATGCTCATTACCTCTCTGAAGACATTATTATTATGTCCTCAACAAGAAATTATACCTAATGTTACAAACATATCGCAATGCTTAAATTATCATATTCAAAAAAGTCCTTCTAGCCATTTTCCAAGGTCATTTAGCCAGATCATTACTTTTTGAGTGAATTTAGGATTCTTAAGAGTGATTAAGAAGTTACTTTGTTGCATGTATTCCCTATCATTTTGATCTTTGTATTCCACTGTGATACTAAACTGGTTGATGCCTGTGCTTAGATCACTTCCTTTAAGTTTGATATTATACTCTTCATCTTGTTTGAGTTCAAGAGATGTCCATTCCCTTTCATAAGAATTTTGTTTTAGTCTAACCTTGACATTAACAGGAATTGAATATGATTCTTTTTTAAGTGTGAATCTAATCGCAAACTCGTCTTTGTATGATGCATTTAGTGGATAATCTAATGATCTTATATTTATCAATGGTTCGTCTAATGCCTCATAATTTAAACTAAAACTTTTACTGACTTCTGAATTCTTTACTGTCAAATCTGTTTCTTTTCTGCCGCGTTGTTCTTCCTTTATCACAAAACTCAAGGACTTTTCCTGGGTAATTCCTAAGTCAATAGTCTTACAGTTTTCCTTGAGGCAGACATTAAGATTCTCAAGAAGTGTGTTTCCTGTGTTCTTGATTGTGCAGTCTGCTTTTCCTTGTTCATAAATATAAAATTGATCACTATCAAGTTCACATGATATATCTACATTCTTTGAATATGTCTTTTCTTCTTCATCCTGATTTTGTTTGATTATTTCATCAATGTCATCTGATGAGAATAAAGGCTCATCAATCATGGAATTGAATTTGGTTGAAGAGGTTATGTTTCTTGCGGTAAAGATTTGCACTGGGAATGTGTAGATATACTGGCTCTGAAGATCATCACTTACTTTTAATTTCCAGAATACTTTTTTTGTTTCAAATGGCTTTAGCAAGATTTCTCTGTTATTAGAATCCATGATCTCAAGCTCTTTTGTCTTAGAAATCCGTAGATTGATCGGTAGATAATAATTATGCAAATTCTCTATTGTGGCTTCAATCAGGTTATAAGACCCAAAATTAACACTCTCCTTGATTATTTCTGCTTTGAGCATTATTAAATCATTAATTGTGCCGCTACTGTCGACCAATTGTGCTTTTATCTCAAGGTCTTCTGATTCTATATTAATGTTCCTTCCCTGCCATCTAAAGAGTGTAGATGGTTCATTTGAATCTACTGATTCCTTTAGTTTTATGTGACTAAGATCAACTGAACCGAATTGGTCATAAGTGATGTCAAAAGATACCCATCCATAATCCGGGAAGTAAACTTCTGCCCATGCATGTGCTCCCCAGTCATTAGCGTCGTTGTAGTTAGTGTAAGCAACCCCTGATATATATCTTGCAGGAATCCCTACTGATCTTAATAATCCTATGAATAAAGAAGTAATCTCATCACAGACACCGTACCTGGAATTAAGCACCCATGAAGATGGCTGTGATACTTCAGCCGTTAGTGTGTCAAGCGTGTATTCAATATTATTCCTTACCCATTTAGCTATGTTGAAGACAACTACGTAAAGATCATCTTCGCCTGCTGCAAGTTCAGATGCGAGCTTAATTATATCTTCATTGTCAGAGTCAATATTATCACTTGGTATTGCGTAAATCTGCATTGAATCTCTTAAGTCTTTTATCGGAAAATCAATCTTCTTGCCTACCTTTACAAAATTGTTTAATGTCTTGACTTGACCATCTATCCTATAGAATAATTCATTCTCAGAAGGATTATCCCATAAGAATTCTATGGCTTCACCTATCTTCTTAGGTTTTGGTTTTATTTCTAAGTTCAGTACCAACTGCCTTGTGTCTTCCCGTGGATAAAGTGTCATGTCTGTCTGCACATAATCAAGCAAATAACTGCCACTCTTCAATTCAGGAATTAATTTTAAGCTGGATTCAAGAGAAATGTCCATCACAAATTCTTTGCTTAGATAATCAAGTGATTCTGCATCAACAATGCCAATTATCAGAATAAGTGATAATAATAAGCAAAGAATTATCCTTTTCATGAAGTGTTGTTTGTTGTTATTGTATATTAAAGTTTTGGAATTGGTGTTATTTGGTAGAATCTTATTGCTTTTGTGCCTTCAGAGCAGTAGATGAGTATTTATTATTGTTTTTAGTTTACGTTTTAAATAAATAAAATAAATCCATGCTCATCAAAAGCAGGAGTCGGTTCTACCAATTAAGAAAGCTTTTCCTAAAGCATAATCAATCAAAATTATGACAAAATATAAATATCAGTTTTCTCAAAAGAAGTTTCATGGTTATTTTCATAAACTTTTTTGGTGATAAGAAAAAGAAGGAAAAGATTCAAAGGATGCAGGAACAGAAAGAAGAGGAAGAGACAAAAGTACTCTTCAAGGATGCGCTTAAACTACTAGGTCTTAAAGAGTATAATGCTGCTAGAGACGAATTGTTGAATGCCATCCAGGTTTATAATAAAAAGGAAGGCGAGCTTTATTACCATATGCTGTATAATGTAGCACTATCTTTTTTTTATGAGGAAAACTATTCATCTGCGATCAATTATTTTGATCGTTGCCTTGATGTTGAAGTAGGCGATGAGCATAAGTCTAATGCTTTTCTCTACAAAGGCGTTTCTTTGGTCAAGAAAGGAAAGATGAATGATAAATTGCGAAGAGAATCAATTGGATATTTCAAGAGAGTGATTGAACAGGACAACAATGACATTGATGCATGGTATTTGAAAGGATGTATGGAGTTTGAGCTCAATGATGTCAAGTCTTCGATTGAATCTTTTGATAAAGTGCTTGAGCTGGATTCGGAATATGAGAACATGTACGATATAAATCTTTTCTATGAAGTGAAAAAAGATAAGATTGGAAATAAAGAAGAACAGAAATCAGAAAGTAAAGATGATTCAAGTATTGTGATTGATAAACCTGAAAATGATGAAGACATGAAGACAGATGTATTGAAGACACAGACTGGGCTTGTTGTTGATTCTGAAGTTGAAAAGAGAACAGCTGATTTTCTGTTTGATCAGGGAATCGAGTTCCAGTACAAACCAACTGTATCATGGACTAATTCTCATAGTTTTTCAACTGGGTTTTATCTTCCTAAATACAATCTTTACCTTGAACATTTCAATACCTCAGACCATTCTGTTGAGATTGAGATGGATCGGAAGATCAATTTGTTTCAGGACAATAATAAAAAGTTTATATTTACTACTGTTGACGATGAAGTAAAGATTGAGACTGTGCTAAAGCGGAAGCTTGGTAATTTAAAGAAAGGTAATGGCAATAGTAAAGTAAAGAAGAAAGTTAGCAAGAAAAAGAAAGTTAGTAAGAAGAAACGCTAGTTCTTAATGAAAATTGAAAATCAGATTAACCTGTATCTAAATCTTGTCTATTGGTGTGTATAATTAGCATTATCACCAAGATGAAGTATTCTTGGATGATACATAATTTGTGGTCTTCCTGATTCTTGATCTAAAGTTGCATTTGTAATAGCGTTGATATTAAATTGAGCTATTCTTGCATCATATACTAGTGGTTTTTCTGACTCTTGATATAGATGTTCGTTTATTGCTATTTTGTTAAGCCTATTGAGAAAATAAAAACGCCGAGGCTGGGACTTTCAAAGCAACAGTTTTGAACTGTTTACTTTTTGAACCCAGAAGTCCGTGAGGACAATAGATCTATGTGGTACTGTAAATCCATAAAGACTTAGTAGTCCTTAGCAATCTACCGCATTACCAGGTTGTGCCACCTCGGCATTGTTAGAATGATTTACTATTTTGTTTATAAATTTTATTGAAAATTAAACTTTATAGATCTTGCACAATTAGGTAGAAGTTTCCCAGATTTTATTGAACATTGATTTATATTCTTATTAATTTACTAATACTAAACCTTAAAATAATCCATGAGTAACAAGCAACTAGGTTCTACATTTGCACTAAATTGGTTTTTAAGAAACCTTTATAAATATAGTAACTTTTCTTATCTCTTATCCATAGCGGGGTAGGGCAGTCAGGAGTGCCCGAAGGGCTCATATGGCTTATGTCCTAGGACACCCTTTTTAGCTATAAGCTAAGGGTAAAGGTCGAAGGTTCAAATCCTTCCCCCGCTACTTTTCTTTCCAATACTTTTCTATTTTCTTGAGATGTTTTGGACTCTTGAAGTTGATTAAAGATATCCATTTTCTTAGATTATCTTTTCCATTCAATTCAAGTCTATTTATTATTGTAAAACCATCAATTGCCCTTTTTTCTATTATTTCGTAGTCATATGTTTCTACTAATTTAAAACCAAGATTCTTTAATATATCTGTAGTATCTTTTATTAACTTTTTACTCTTAGAAGACAAGCTTATGACAGGGTAATATGGTTTAGGTTTATACTTCTTTTTAAAACAAATGCATCCATCTGTATCAAATACACCTTGCAAAAAAGGGATTAATAGAGATTTATTCTCTTTTAATATTTCAGGCACACATAATCTTTGATCTTTTCTGCCCTGCATTAATCCAAGCACTTCTGTTAAGTATTTAAATAAAGTTTTTGAATATATAATGAATCCGTATGTGGTGCTAGAATCTTGATATCTTATATTTGGTTCAAAACCAAATACTTCTTTAAAGATTGGTCCAATTATTTTATGATATAGTTGTTTCTCGTCTTTTGGATTCCCAACACATTTTATAATAAAATCATTCTTTTTCTCTCTCCTATATATGCTTCCGTCCCCAACCAATATCCCGCATAAATATCCAAGTGATGAAGATAATTCTTTCGGAAGATTTATTCCTCTACTTATATCTTTTTTACTAAGTTCAATTTGAAATGATAATTTATTAAAAGCCATTTTTAATTAATCTTTTCTATATTTTAACTACATAAGAGATTTCTAATCATCTTGAGATGAAATCTTAATTTAGTCGTTACAAAAACTAAATTAAAAATGACACGCTTTATAAATTTAACCCCTTAATACAAGGTTCAAAAATATGAAGATTAATTATGAGAACAATTTCAAACTTCTTTAGGCACAGACCGAATTATTGCGACATGTTTATATACTATTCTCATCATATTTCTAATTGGTGATTCAAAAATGAACATAAAAAACTTTTATCAAAATCATAAAGAGGCTGTGATAGTTGTAGCTGTATTGTTAATTGCGTACCTTATATTTGGCAGTGGTAGTGTCAGTACATTTAATTCATCAAAGATGGTGATGGAATCAGTAGATGATATGTCTGCAGGTGGGTTTGCTGTAGAAAGAGCAGTATCATCAAAGAGCATTGCGTCCATGCCTCCAATGTATGACGAAGCAGAGTTCTATCCTGACGAAGAACGAAAGATCAGGAAGAATGCTAACATGAACATTGAAGTTGAAGGAGATGAATACAAACAATCAATTCAGGAGATAAAGAACATCATCGAAAGGAACAATGGCTTTTTCACAAACGAAAATGAATACAAAAGTTTCTACAATAAAAAAGAGTATCGAACTTATTCTATTACATTAAAAGTACCTGTTGAGAATTTTGATGC
>Ga0187833_10001043_pt1 | contig 32474 bp, 37 predicted proteins | sample ETNtaG_37_FD_167968 | JGI IMG/M metagenome (GOLD analysis project Ga0187833, IMG submission 167968) | Marine microbial and viral communities from oxygen minimum zone, Eastern Pacific Ocean - ETNP2014_SV_400_PacBio MetaG (Illumina Assembly) | ecosystem: Environmental > Aquatic > Marine > Hypoxic...
CCCTTTGCTTCAGTAGGGTCAGCAAACTGGACCATTAAAACACTCCAAAAAATTTTTTTACTCAGAGTTTGTGATGACAGTATTTTTAAAAAAAGACAAAGACCTTGTATTTTATATCAAATTAAAAAATGTTCTGCACCTTGCATGGGATACATAGATCCCAAATCCTACAAAAAATTAGTTGATAACAGTATTAAATTTATTTCAGGAAAAACCAGAAATATACAGAAAGATTTATCAAAACAAATGGAAGTGGCAAGCAATGAACTTGATTATGAAAAAGCCGCTGTCCTGAGAGATAGAATAAAAGCTTTAACTCAAATTCAGTCCTCTCAAAATATAAATGCAACAAATTTGTCTGAAGCAGATGTAATTGCGGCATATAAGGAGTCAGGCAAGAGCTGTGTTCAGATATTTTTTTTTAGATCAAAACAAAATTGGGGTAATCAATCATTTTTTCCAAAGCACGATCCTGATGAAGATTTATCCAAAATACTTTCTTCATTCATAATACAGTTTTATGAAAATAAAAATGCCCCAAAATTAATAATAATTAATAAAAAAATTAATGATCAAAAATTAATTGAGAAAACTTTAGAACTTAGAGAAAATAAACCTATATCAATCAAAATAGCAAGAAAAGGTAATGAACTTAAAATTTCAACTATGGCTGAAAAAAATGCCAAGGAAGCACTGACAAGAAAGGTTTATGAAACTGAAAGCAATAGAAATTTGTTTGAAGAGCTCTCTAATAAATTTTCTTTAAAATCAAACATAAGCTTAATTGAAGTTTATGATAATAGTCATATTCAAGGAAGTAATGGCGTTGGAGCCTTAATTGCCTTTGGTTCAGATGGATTTATTAAAAAAAGATACCGGAAATTTAATATAAAATCAGAAAACATAAAAAATAATGATTATGCAATGTTAATGGAAGTTTTATTTAGAAGATTTTCTAAAGTTATCAAAGATGCAGAAAATACCCTGTCTTTACCTGATCTTGTTTTAATTGACGGGGGCAAAGGACAATATTCAGTAGCAAGAAAAACAATCGATGAGCTTGGTTTATATGATATTCCTATCATTGCTATAGCAAAAGGAAAATTTAGAAACAGTGGAAATGAAACATTTTTCTTTGAAAATAAAACTTTTAAATTTAGTAGAAATGATCCTATCTTATTCTTTTTACAAAGATTGCGAGATGAGGCTCATAGATTTGCCGTAAGTGCTCACAGGGATAAAAGGACAAAAGGAATGAAGAAATCTTTGCTTGATCAAATTAGTGGAATTGGAAAAATAAGAAAAAAAACTTTATTAAATCATTTTGGTTCTGCAAGAACAGTTGAATCGGCTAGTTTAGATGAATTAAAATCTATTGATGGAATAGAACTATCTATCGCAAAAAAAATACACAATTTTTTCCACGGCTAATATTATGAAAATCAAAATACCAAATATTCTAACAATAGGTCGTATTATTATTGTACCTTTCTTCGTAATCTCTTTTTTTCTTCCAGGTTTTTATGGTGAAATAATTCCTTTTTTATTGTTTATATTGGCAAGCTTTACTGATTTCTTGGATGGATTGTTGGCAAGATTATACAAAGAAGAATCAAAACTAGGAGAATTATTAGATCCAATTGCAGATAAGATAATTGTATCAGCAGCATTAATTTTACTTGTTATGAACGAAACTATTCAAAATTATGAAGTGATTGCCGCTATTATTATTCTAACCAGGGAAATTTTAATTTCTGGATTAAGAGAATTTCTTTCAAATGTACAAGTTAAAATTCCAGTATCCGGCTTGGCAAAAGGCAAAACCTTTATACAAATGTTTTCAATTGCAATTTTATTAACTGGTGAAACTGGAAATAAAATTATAAATTTCGAAAATTATAATGCTCAGACTGTGGGAATAATTCTTCTATGGCTATCTGCATTTTTAACTTTGTATACAGGTTATGATTATGTCCGTAAGGGTATTGGGCATATCATTTCAGAAGATGAAAAAAATTAAGCGGCAGCCTTCTTTTGAACTAAAGCTTGATAGCTTTCGGAAAGATCTTTTATAACATTGCACACGTTAAATTTGTATTTGTCAATTTGAGACACAGGTGTAATCTCTGCTGCCGTTCCTGTTAAGAAGCACCCTGAAAAATTGGACATTTCATCTGGCTTAATTTTTCTTTCAATTATTTTTATTCCTTTTGATTTTGCCATGTCAATTACACATCTTCTTGTTATTCCATTCAAAAATGAATCTGGTATTGGTGTATGAATTTCATTTTTTTCATTTTTGAAAAAAATATTTGCCCCAGTTGATTCTGCAATATTATCTTCATGATCTAACATTAGAGAATCGGCAAAACCTTTGCTTTCAGCTTCGTGTTTGGAAAGTGTACATATCATATATAAACCTGATGATTTGGTATCCCAAGGTACAGAATTTGGATTTGGTCTTCTCCAAGAAGATATATTTAATTTTATACCTTTTAATTTAAGCTCAGGATCAAAATATGATCCCCATTCCCAGGTTGCTATTACTACATGAATTTTATTTTTTTGAGCAGAAATAGCCATCATTTCGCTGCCTCTCCATGCAAGCGGTCTTACATATCCATTTTTCACTTTCTGCGTTAGTACCATTTCTTTACAAGCCTGATTAATCTCTTTTTGACTATGGGGTATTATGATTCCCATTCTGCTAGCTGAATAAAACAGTCGTTGCGTATGTTCTTCGAGTTTAAAAATTCTACCATCATAAACTCTTTCTCCTTCAAAAACACAGCTTGCGTAATGCAGACCATGATTTAAAACGTGAACTTTGGCATTGGTCCATTCAACCTTTTCACCGTTAAACCATATCTTTCCAGATCTTTTGTCGTAAGGCACTAAATCCATTTTATTATTGTCCTATATCTTTTTAGATTAATTTTCTTCAAAAAGCTATCGATCTTAATATATTATGTCAATATAGCTTACCAATAAAATGAAAGAACTTTTATATTTAAAAAATGAACAAATTAAAGATTTAATCGAAAATTTGTTTTATGCTTACAGAGAAACTTTTAAAGATCCAAAAAAGATCTTGGAAAAACACTCTTTTGGAATTGCTCATCAAAAAGTTATTCATTTGATCGAAAGATATGAGGGAATAACCGTTTCTGATTTACAAAGAAAATTAAAAATCACTAAACAAAGTTTAAATCGAGTTTTAAAAGATTTAAATAAAAATAAAAAAATAATTATGAAAAAAGGTGAGATTGACGCAAGACACAGACATATTTTATTGAACGAAAGTGGAAAAAAACTTTCAAATGAAATTTTTTTTGAACAAAAAAAAAGAATTTATCGTGCTTTAAAAAACTCAAATTCAGAATCTGTTATAAAATTTAAAGAAGTTTTAAAAAAAATTGTCAATGGATAAATACCTAGCACATATTCTGGTGGTTGACGATGACGATAGAATTAGAGAATTGGTTAAACAATATCTTTTAGAAAATAAATATTTGGTCACTACAGCTTCGGATGCTTTTGACGCAAAAAATAAAATAGAAATTATCAAATTTGATCTTATAGTATTAGACATAATGATGCCTAAGAAGAGCGGTCTAGAATTAACTTCTGAAATAAAAAAAGAAACTGATCTACCAATCATTCTTTTGACGGCAAAAGGAGAAACCAATGAAAGAGTGGTGGGGCTAGAATTTGGTGCAGATGATTATTTAGGAAAACCCTTTGAACCAAAAGAGTTACTTTTAAGAATAAGAAATATTTTAAATAAAACGTTGCAAAAAAATAATGTAAGCAAAGTATTAATTGGAAATTCAAACCTCGACTTAAATAAACTTATCATTAATAGAAATGGCAAAAAATATAAAATCAATAACACTGAAAAATTAATATTACAAAAAATGATTCAATCCTCTGGTAAAGTTTTTTCAAGAAAAGAAATAGGTAAGTTGATTAATATCGATAAAGAAAGATCTATAGATGTAATAATTACAAGGCTGAGACAAAAAGTTGAAACCGATTCAAAAAATCCCCAATATTTACAAACAATAAGAGGATCTGGCTATGTTTTATGGATTGAATAAATTTATAAAAAATATTCTTCCAAAAAGATTATTTTATAGATCTTTAATAATTGTTGCGGCTCCAATAATATTATTACAAATAACAATTACAGTAGTTTTTTTTGATAGTCTTTGGATAAAGACCAATAAAGGAATGACCAGATCATTAGTTGGTGAAATTGCAACCATTATAGATGTCTATAATAATGAAAATGAAGAGAACAAAAAAATAATAACTAACCTGTATAACCAAAATTTTAATTTTTCAGTAAGATTTCTAGAAGAAGAAACTCTCCCAATTATTCAAGGAGAAAGATGGTTTAGTCCAATAGATAGAACATTGAGAAGAGAACTAAAATCTCAATTTAATAAATTTTGGTTTAGTACCACTGCTCACAAAGAAGTTATTGATTTAAGAATAAAATTTAATAATGGGGTTTTGCAAATATTTTTTCCTAAAGAAAGAATAGCTCCATCTTCTGCTAGAATTTTTGCTTTATGGATTACACTGCCGGCATTTTTATTAATTTTGATAGCTATATTATTTCTTAGAAATCAAACAAGGCCGATTGTAAATTTAGCCAAAGCTGCAGAAAGATTTGGGAAAGGTGATTATGTAAATGATTATAGACCTTCTGGTGCTTTGGAAATACGACAAGCAGGTCATGAATTTGATAGAATGCGAAAGAGAATTACCAGACATTTGAATCAAAGATCTGAAATGTTATCTGGAATTAGCCATGACCTAAGAACACCGCTAACAAGACTTAAATTACAACTCTCATTTCTAAAAAATAAAGAAATTTCGAAAAATATGGCTAACGATATTGATGATATGGAAAGAATGCTTAACGATTATCTTCAATTTTCAAGTTCACAAATAAATGAAAAAACAGAATCATTTAAACTTGATATGTTGCTTAAAGAAATAACTTCTCGTTATGAACAAAATAAAATTAATCTATCAATAAATGGCGATACAGCTTTTAATGGGAGGCTCAATTCTATTAAACGTTGCCTAACCAATGTTTTAAATAATGCTGTTTTATATGGAAAAGAAATAAATATTATTCTAAAAAAAACAATGAATAATATTGTGATTTTTGTAGATGATGATGGCCCAGGTATTCCCGATCATGAGAAAGAAAATGTTCTTAAACCTTTTTACCGAATTGATGAAAGTCGTAGCCAAAACAAATCTGGAGTTGGATTGGGACTCTCAATCGCCTCTGATATAATTAGATCTCATGGTGGCAATATATTGCTTGAAACAAGTCCACAAAAAGGATTGAGAGTTAAGATTTCTTTACCTTCTTAGTTTTTCTTCTTCTTTTAAGTTTACCAAATTCTTCTTGAATTTTATCTAATCTAGCCTTCTGTATTTCAAACTCATCTCTGGTCACTAAATTTAATTTAGTAATTACGTTTTCTTTTTTATAATTTAATGAATTTTTAAATTCATCAGCAATATCCTTTGAAGTAAGCATGCCTTCTTCAATTAATTTGGCCAATCTATCTATTAATATTTTTGATTTGGACATATATATTCCCTTAATTTAATATATTTTATTACAAAAAAACAAAAGATTTTTTTATACAATTTATTAATGTTTACTCACAATTTTGATCCAGTACTAATTGATTTATATATTATTGAGGTAAGATGGTACTCTTTGGCATATATTTTTGGAATTTTGGTTGGATGGATTTATGCTAAGAAAATAATCAAACATTTAAAAACTAATAATACTTTGAGTTACCTAAGTATTAAAGATTTTGATGACTTCATTCCATACTTGGTTGTTGGAATTATATTAGGTGGAAGATTGGGTTATGTTTTAATTTACAATTTTGATTTTTATATAAAAGACCCACGTGAAATTTTTTATATTTGGAACGGCGGAATGTCATTTCATGGCGGATTAATAGGCATTATTTTAGCAACAATTACTTTCACATATATAAAAAAAATAGATACCTTCATTTATCTTGACATTATTTCATGTGTCTCACCAATAGGAATATTTTTGGGTAGAATCTCAAATTTTATTAATGGAGAACTATACGGCAAAGCAACTGATTTGCCATGGGGAGTAATATATCCTAGCGTTGGAAATTTTGCTAGACATCCATCTCAAATATATGAAGCGATATTAGAAGGAATTATTCTTTTCTTTTTAATAAATTTTTTTGCCTTAAAAAAAAAATTATTATTAAAAGCAGGATACGTTTCGGGTATTTTTCTAATTTTTTATTCAATTGCAAGAATTATTGGAGAAATCTTTAGAGAACCCGACGAGCATCTTGGTTACTTTTTTGACTATTTTTCTATGGGTATCATACTAAGTTTTATAACTTTTCTAGCTGGTTGTTTTATAATCTTCTTTATAAAAAAAAATGAACAAAATAATTAATATACTAAAAGAAAAAAAATCTATTTCTCTAGATCAATTTATCAATATTGCGCTTTATGACAAAAAATTTGGTTATTACATGAAAAAAAATCCTTTTGGGAAAGGTGGAGACTTTATTACATCACCTTTGGTTTCAAATCTTTTTGGAGAAATGTTAGCAATATGGTGTGTTGCTTTTTGGGAGCATATAGGAAAACCGAGAAAAATTTTATTAGTTGAACTTGGACCAGGAGATGGTTCTTTGTGTAAAGGTTTATTGAAAACGTTTGAACAATTTAAAAACTTTTATAATTCTTTAGAAATAAATTTATTGGAAATAAGCAACAAGTTAAAAACAATTCAAATGACAAAAATTAATAATAGAAAAGTTAAGTGGATCAAAAAAATAAAAGAAATAAACAGTGGTCCTGTAATCTTTCTAGCAAATGAATATTTTGACGCATTGCCTATTAAACAGATATATAAAAAGAAAAAATTATTTTTTGAAAAATATATTGCTTTATCGAATGATAATAAAAAAATACGATTTTTACATAAAAAGGCCAGTAATAGTTTAATAAAACAAATACAAGACTTAGATTTAACCTCTAATGGAAATACTATTGAATATCCAATAGTGGCGTTAAAATTTCTTGAAACTATATCAAAAAAAATCAATAAATTTGGTGGCGGATTACTAGCTTTTGATTATGGTTATACCACTAAAAAAAACCAGAATACTTTGCAATCAGTTAAAAAACATAAATACACAAATCTTTTTTTTGAACCCTGTCATTCAGATATTACATCTCACATAAATTTTAGACTGTTTCATAATATATTAGAAAAAAATAATCTCGATGTAAAAAAAATTACAAATCAAAGTGAATTTTTAAAAAAAATTGGTATTTTAGAAAGGGCAAATATCTTATCCAAAAAAATGACCTTTAAGGCAAAAGCGAATATGTTTTATAGACTAAAAAGATTATTGGATTATAAGGAAATGGGAAGTCTCTTTAAAGTAATATTTGCACAAAAGAAAGATGGAAAATTTTCTTTAGGTTTTTGATCGTGTTTTTTTCAAATCAATTGAAAAATATTTCAAATTTAAAACACAGTTTTTTTTCAAGAAAAAATGGTGTCTCCAAAGGAATTTATAATAGTTTAAATTGCGGCTTAAGTTCCAAAGATGATAAAAAAAATGTAACTCAAAACATCAATATTGTATGTAAAAAATTAAATTGTGAAAAAAAACCAATTATTACTTTAAATCAGACACACAGTAATAAAATTGTATGTTTTGTTAATCGGAATGAAGTGAAAGATAAAATAATTGGAGACGCTATTGTTACAAAATTGAAAAATATTGGAATAGGTGTGCTTACGGCCGATTGCGTACCTATATTGTTTTATGATTTAAAAAAAAAAATTATTGGATGTGTGCACGCAGGTTGGAGGGGTGCACTAAACGGAATTATTGAAAATACTATGGATAAATTTTTAGAACTCAATTCCAATACACGTGACTTGGTTGTTGCAATTGGCCCTTGTATAAATCGTCAACATTATGAAGTTAGTTACGATTTTTATAAAAAATTTGTTGCTAAAAGTAAAAGCAATAAACAATTTTTTATTGCCTCAAATGATAAAAAGTATTTATTTGATATAAGAAATTATATCAATGCTAAGTTAATTAAACTTGGTGTCGATAATATTGATAATATTGAAATGGACACTTTTTCGGATAAGGAAAATTTTTTCAGTTATAGAAGATCAAAAAAAGATAATGATAAAGACTATGGAAGATGTATTTCTGTTATAATCATGACTTAATCAATAGCTATAAAATAGTTTGAAAAGATCTTTTAAAAATGTATAAGCTAGTCACCACATGAAGGTTTTATCGGGTACAAGCAACATAAAGCTTAGTAAAGAAATTGCGAGGACTCTAAAAGTTAAGCTTGTCAATACAAACATTATAAGATTTGCCGACGGTGAAGTGTACGTCGAAATTAATGAAAATATTAGGGGAAATAGTATTTTCGTGGTTCAGTCTTCTTCGCATCCAGCGAATGATAATTTGATGGAATTGCTGGTTTGTATAGATGCCTTGAGAAGATCTTCTGCTAAAAACATTACTGCTGTAATCCCTTATTTTGGATATGCTAGGCAAGACAGAAAGGTGGTGCCTAGGACCGCAATATCAGCAAAGTTGGTTTCAAATCTGATCACGAATGCTGGGGCAAACAGAATACTAACTCTTGATCTGCATGCTGGTCAAATTCAAGGTTTCTTTGACATTCCTGTGGATAACTTATTTTCTACGCCTATATTTGCAAGAGACATAAAAAAAAATATTAAAACAAATAACTTGGTTTGTGTTTCACCAGATGTTGGTGGTGTAGAAAGAGCAAGAGCTTTGGGAAGAAGAATTAATGCTAGTATAGCAATTGTGGATAAAAGAAGGCCTTCACCTGGTAAATCGGAAGTTATGAATGTTGTTGGGCATGTTAAAGGTAAAATATGTGTAATTGTCGATGATATAATAGACTCGGGAGGTACAATTGTTAATGCCTCTAAAGCACTTAAGGATAAAGGGGCTAAAGATGTCTATGTTTATATAACTCATGCGGTTTTAAGTGGTAATGCAGTTGACAAAATTAATAAATCTCAAATAAAAAAATTAGTGATAACTGACTCTATAGATAGTTCTAAAAAATTAAAAAAAAGTAATAAAATTCAAGTTGTATCTATCTCTTCTATGATAGCTGAAGCAATAAAGCGTATCTCTAATTCAACTTCTGTTTCAAGTCTATTTAAATAATTTTCTTGTTTTATTTCTGTTGATAAGTTAAAAAGCGTTTCCTTTAAATAGAATTTAATATGGCAATTTTAAATGCAAAAAAAAGAGAAACCAAAACTACAGGAGATATAAATAAGCTTCGAGTAGATGGATTTGTTCCAGGAATTTTGTATGGCGGAAGTGAACAAAATAAAAAAATTAGTTTAAATAAAAACTCAATCAAAAATTTAATTAGTTTAGAAAATTTTTTTTCAGCCATATTAAGTTTAAAAATTGATGGCAAAGAAGAGAAAGTTTTACCAAGAGATATTTCATTTGATCCCTTGTCCGATGAACCTGTTCATATTGATTTTTTAAGAATTGTTAAAGGTGCCAAACTAGCTTTGGAAATACCTGTAAAATTTGTTAATAGTGAAAAATCACCTGGTCTAAAAAAAGGAGGTGTGCTAAATATTGTTAGAAGAAAAGTTGAGCTAAGGTGTCCCGCTGAAAATATTCCGTCCGAACTTGTGGTTGATTTAAATAATACTGAAATTGGCACAAGTATAAAAATCTCTTCAATAAAACTTCCAGAAAATGTTGTACCAACCATACAGGGAAGAGATTTTGTAGTTGCAACAGTTGCCGCACCTACTGTTGTGATTGAACCTGAAAAGCCAACTGAAGAAACTTCTGTAGAGGGCGAAGCTACAACAGAAGCTTCTCCTGATGGAGTTGAAAAACCTGCCGAAGAAGCAAAAGATCAAGATGGTAAAACAAAAGATCAAACTAAAAAGACAGCAGAAGATAAAAAAGAAGATAAAACTAAAAAGTAAATTGAAAGATTAAGAGATGCTATTATTAGTGGGTTTGGGTAATCCTAGTCCCGAAAATGAAAACAATCGACACAATATAGGATTTAAAATTATAAATGCCATAAATAAAAAATTTGGTCTTTCCAAACAAAAACCCAAATTTAAAGGTTTATTAACTACAGGAGAAATTGGAAATAAAAAAGTTTATGCAATTAAACCTCTAACTTTCATGAATAATTCGGGAATATGCATCAGAGAGTTAATGGAATATTTCAAAATTGATTCTAAAAACGTTATCGTTTTTCATGATGATCTAGACATAGAACTTGGTAAGGTAACTGTTAAATTTGGTGGAAGTAGCGCTGGTCATAATGGAATAGAATCAATTGATAAATTTATTGGAAAAGATTATTTTCGAGTAAGAGTAGGAATCGGAAGACCAGAGAAAAAGGAGATGGTAACTGACCATGTTCTTGATAATTTCACAGATGATGAAGAAAATAGTATTACAAAATCAACTAAAAATATTGTTGAATACCTTCCAGTGCTTATAGATAAAAAACTGAGTCTTTTTTCAAACAAAATAAATCAATCGTAAAAATTTATGAGTTTTAAGTGTGGAATAGTTGGTTTGCCCAACGTGGGAAAATCAACTTTATTTAATGCTTTAATTAAATCTAAAAAAGCTGAAGTTGCCAACTTTCCATTTTGCACTATTGATCCTAATATCGGAAATGTATTAGTGCCCGACAAAAGATTAAATATTATTTCAAATATTTCAAAATCGAAAAAAACTATTAATACAATGATTTCATTTGTTGATATCGCTGGATTGGTTAAGGGAGCATCAAAGGGTGAGGGACTGGGTAACAAATTTTTATCTCATATCAGAGAAGTTGATGCAATAATTCATTTAACTAGATGTTTTGAATCTGAAGAAATACAAAATGTGCATAAAAATATTGATCCTGTAAGGGATATAGAAATTGTAGAAACTGAAATGCTTTTGGCAGATTTAGAATCTATTCAAAAAAGATTGGAAAAAAATAAGAAAAAGAATCTAGATGAGGATCAGTTAAAAATATTAAATGATGCCCTAAATTGTATAAATAATAATATTGATATTTCCAGTTTATTAGAAAAATATGAAAAAAAACAAATAAATTTCTCTGGATTACTTTCTTTAAAACCAAAAATCTATGTTTGTAATGTTAATGAAAATAGTCTCGATGGAGGAAATAAATATACAGAGGCTTGTTTAAAAAAATATGGAAAAGACAACATAGTTTTAGTTTGTGCAAAAATTGAAAATCAAATAATGGAATTGGATGAAAAAGATAGAGCAAATTTTATTACGGAATCAGGAATTAAAAATACTGGATTAAATTCACTAATTAAAACCGGATACAAGGTATTAAAACTTGAAACATTTTTCACTTCTAGTCCAGAAGAATCAAGAGCGTGGACTATAACTGCAAATACAAAAGCAATTAAGGCTGCTGGGGTTATTCATTCTGATTTTGAAAAAGGATTTATTAGAGCAGAAACTGTGTCTTACGACGATTTTGTATATTATAATAGTCATAACGCGGCAAAAAATGCCGGAAAGTTAAGATTGGAAGGAAAAAATTATATTGTTAAAGATGGAGATATCTTATTATTTAGATTCAATACGTGACCAAAGCCTTTTTAAACTCAGATGAACTACAAAAGCTAATATAATTAAATATAAAATAACTTTAAATCCAATTTTGTGTCTTGCTTCTAAACTTGGTTCTGAAGCCCAGGTTAGGAATGTGGTAATGTCTTTTGCCATCTGCTGTGTTGTAGCTTCAGTTCCATCAGCATAATCCAATAATCCATCGAAAAGAACATTTGGCATCTTTATATTGTGTTCGGGCATATATTTATTGTAATAAACTCCCTCATCTAATCCAAAACCCTCTGGAGGATCCTCGTATCCTAAAAGAATAGAATAAATATAATTTGCCCCATCCTTTCTAGCTTTTGCTAAAACTGACATGTCTGGAGGATATGCTCCTCCATTTGCTGCCTCAGCTGCTTGAACATTTGGATATGGTTTCACAAATTTATCAGATAATCTTCCTGGACGAGTAAACATCTCCCCTTCACTGTTTGGTCCGTCAATTACTTCAAAACTTGCGGCAATATTTTTTGAATCTTCTCGTGAAAATTCCGGTCCGCCTTTTTCTGATAAATTTCTATAACTTAACAATTTTATAGAATGACAACCGGAACAAACCTCATTGTAAACTTGATAACCTCTTCTTAAAGAAGCTCGGTCAAAGGTTCCGAATAAACCTTCAAAACTCCATTTATTTTTAAGTATATCTAAACCTTCTGCTGCCATGATATAATTGGCAGAAACAATAATTATCGGATATATAAATAAAATTTTTATAATAATTTTTAATTTTTTTAACACAAGATTGTCACTTATAATTAGTTGTTTTTATATCGCTACCCAATACAGGATCGGAAATACTTATAGGAAGTGCTGTGGTTTTTTCTTTAAATCCCAATATTGGCATTACCAAAATAAAGTGTGCAAAATAGTAAATAGTTGCAGCCCTACCAATAAGTAAATATAGACCCTCTGGAGGTTTGGCACCCATATAACCAAGAACTATAACGTCAATAACTAATACCCAAAAAAATACTTTATACAGTGGTCTGAATACAGCCGATCTAACTTTAGAAGTATCTAGCCAAGGTAAAAACATTAATATAAACAAAGAAGCAAACATCACAACTACACCACCTAGTTTATCGGGAACAGCCCTTAAAATTGCATAAAAAGGAAGCAAGTACCATTCGGGTACTATATGTGTAGGTGTAACCATTTGATTTGCTTTAATATAATTATCTGGATGACTCAAAATATTTGGAGCAAAGAAAACAAAACCTGCGGTAATAATTAAAAAAATTATCAGAGCATATAAATCTTTAACAGCAACGTAGGGGCTAAATGGAACGGTGTCTTTTGATGGTTGTTTAATATCGATACCAACAGGATTGGTGTTTCCAGGAATATGGAGTGCCCAGATATGTAAAACTACTAATGCAAAAATTAAAAATGGCAACAAATAATGTAAGCTATAAAATCTTGTTAGCGTTGGACTGCCAACCGCATATCCTCCCCAAAGCCATCCTACAATACTATCTCCAACAATGGGTATGGCACTAAATAAATTTGTTATAACAGTAGCTGCCCAAAAACTCATTTGTCCCCACGGCAAAACATAACCCATAAATGCTGTTGCCATCATTAATATGTAAATAAGCATTCCAATAATCCAAATTATTTCTCTAGGTGATTTATACGAGCCGTAATACAGTCCTCTAAAAATATGTACATAAACTGCCAAGAAAAACATTGAGGAACCGTTTGCATGAAAGTACCTTATTAACCAGCCATAATTTACATCTCTCATGATATGTTCAACGCTTTCAAAAGCAAGATCTGCATGAGCTACATAATGCATTGCCAAAACTATGCCTGTAATTATCTGGGCAATTAAACAAAAAGTAAGAATCGCTCCAAAAGTCCACCAATAATTTAAATTTTTGGGAGTTGGATAATCTCTTAGATGGTGTGCTAAAGATAATAATGGTAATCTGCTATTGAACCATTGTCCAAGTTTTGATTTAGGTACATACTTTTCTTCACTCATTAAGATCAGCCTATTTTAATTGTATTATTGTTAACAAATTCATATTTTGGTATTTCAAGATTCGTGGGTGCAGGACCCTTCCTTATTCTTCCTGAGGTATCATAGTGAGATCCATGACATGGGCAAAACCAACCTCCAAAATCTCCTTTGTCACCTAAAGGGACACACCCAAGATGTGTACAAACTCCCGTCATTACAAGCCACTCCGATTTTTTAACTCTATCCTCATCTTTTTGAGGATCTTTCAATTCATTTATATTTACGTTTTGAGCTTCGCTTATTTCTTCCTGAGTTCTTCTTCTTATAAAGATTGGCTTACCTCTCCAAAGTACTGTGATTGTTTTACCTGAGCCAATATTACTTATATCGACCTCTGTAGTAGCCAAAGCTTTTACAGATGCATCAGGATTCATTTGATCAATTAATGGCCATGCGGCCGCTCCAACAGCAACCGCTCCTAAAGCATAAGAGGCGGTAAATAAAAAATACCTTCTTTCAGTAATTTCATCCTTCTGCTCCTTATTTGCAACTTTAATAGAAACAAATATCCATGAGAGGTATAAAAATAAAATTAAAAGGGCAATAATCGCCACCAAAATTGTATACGATGTATTCATCTTTCAAATTTATTTTTATTTTTTTTAATTACTAATCAAATATGTAATATATATTTCTTTTACAAAAAAACACATTTTTTTCTACTACAAGAATGACACAGTCACACTTAAAACAGCTCTCTCTAATTAAAGTTGCACTTTATGAGCCTGATATACCTCAAAATACTGCTGCGATCGTACGCCTGTGTGCATGTTTTGGGGTTAAATTAGATATTATTGAACCTTGTGGATTTTTTTTAAGTGACAAAAGATTTAAAAGAGTGGTGATGGATTATATAAATAAATGTAAAATTAAATCTTTCAAAGATTTTACCGAATTTAAAAAAGATAAAAAAAATGAAAGAATAATTTTAATGACCACAAAAGCAAAAAGGAAATATTTCGACTTTAAATTTAACCGGAATGACACCATATTATTTGGTCGTGAAAGTGCTGGGGTTCCACAGTCAGTACATAAAATTGTAGATTACAAATTAATTATTCCAATACAGAAGGGTACCAGATCTCTTAATATAGTTTCGAGTGTAGCAATTACTTTGGCTGAAGCCATAAAACAAAATCATTATTTGTAAAAATGAATGTTGAAATTAAAAAAAATTTAACAAAAAACTGGTTTATGTTATTACGAGATATCATTTGTTATGAAATTGAAGAATTAGAAAAAGAATTTGGAGTTAAAAAAAATAAGAAACCAAAAAAATTTAAATCTCAAATATGGAGAAAATCTAATAATAATGATGAAGGTGGAGGTGAATTTAGAATTTTACATGACGGATTGATATTTGAAAAAGTTGGAGTAAATTTTTCGGAAGTATATGGTAAATTTAATGCAAGTTTTAAAAATAAAATTTTAGGAGCAAAAAAAAATCCTAGATTTTGGGCTTCAGGTATTTCAGTGGTGATGCATATGAAAAATCCAAAAATTCCTGCAATTCATTTTAATACTAGATTTATTTTAACACAAAAAAATTGGTTTGGTGGTGGAATAGATATAACGCCATGTATAAAAGATTCGAAAGAAACAAAATGGTTTCATAAAGAGTTGAAAATTATTTGTGATCGACATAACAAAAAATATTATACAAAATATAAAAATTGGTGTGACAAATATTTTTACTTAAATCACAGAAAAGAAATGAGAGGGGTTGGAGGTATATTTTTTGATTATAAAAAATACGACTGGAATAAGGATTTCTTTTTTGTAAAAGATGTGGGAAATGCTTTCACTTACATATTTAAAAAAATTATTAAAAGAAAAATGTTTAATAAATGGACAAAAAAAGAAAAAGAAATTCAACTTTTAAAAAGAGGTAGATATGTTGAGTTTAATTTGTTGTATGATCGTGGTACTCAATTTGGCCTCAACACAGGCGGAAACACTAAAGCCATATTAATGTCTTTGCCACCGGCAGCTAAGTGGAATTAGGCTATGGATAAAGAACCAATAACAGTTAATGGATTAGAAAAATTAAAAAAAGATTTAGATCATCTAAAAAATGTTGAACGTCCAAATATCATAAATGCAATCGCTGAGGCAAGATCACACGGAGATTTGAAAGAAAATGCCGAATATCATGCTGCTAAAGAACAACAATCTATTTTAGAAGGAAGAATAGTAGAAATTAACGATACTATCGCAAGAGCTAACGTTATTGATGTAACAAAAATTGAATATACTGGTAAAGTAATTTTTGGATCTACTGTTGAATTATTGGATATTAAAACAAATGAAACGAAAATCTATAGAATTGTTGGAAAAGACGAGGCAGATATTAAAAAAAACTTAATATATTTTAGATCACCTCTTGGAAAAGGATTAATTGGAAAAAATAAAAACGAAACAGCCCTTGTGAAAACCCCTGTTGGAGAAAAGAAGTTTAAAATCAGAGAAGTAAAATATAGTCTTAGTCTAACTTCAGAATAGTTTTAATATCTTTTTTATCAATAATAAAATTATTATCCATCCAAGATTGTTCTAGCTTCTTCAAGGCCAAACCAAGTTCTTTGCTTTCATAAAAATTATGTTTTAATTTCAAATAATCTGCTGTGATTGGAAAAACTGGTAATTTTAATTTATCCAAAAAGGAAATGCATTTTTCAACTAAATTAAAATCTATTCCCTCAGATACAAAAGTTGAAAAAACTAACAAGTCAATAATTTTCTCTGTGTTTTCTAAATAAGCTAATTTAACTAATTTTTGTTCATCTAATAATTCTTTGATGTTAATTTTTTTATATCTGTTAAGTAAAAATAATATTCTGTTTTTGTCTCGATTTGAAAATTTAAATTTATATAAAAAAAATTCACAATTATCTGAATTATCAATTAATAAAATTGAGAGAATCAATGGAATATTTAATTTATTAATGATTTTATTGGGTATATTTTTTATAGTTTTAAAACGATCATAATGCTTTAATTGAGGAAAAATGACCAAGATTACTGAACAAGAAAACTCATTGTTAAATAACTCATAAAAATTTTTTAAATTTAAAATTTTAGAAAATTCATCAAGAATTCTTTCTTTTGAAATTTTTCTTATTCCATTCAGGCCCTTTTTGATGGCTTGAACAATTTCAATGTCATGTTGATGATTGCTGTACTGGATATAAAATCTAAAATATCTTAGAATTCTTAGATAATCTTCTCTAATTCTTTCATTGGGATCTCCAATAAATTTAACAATTTTATTTTCTAAATCTTTTTGGCCACCTAGGGGGTCATATGTTTCACCTTTTAAATTAGAATAAATTGCATTAATTGTAAAATCTCTTCTCTTGGCATCAATTTCCCAATCGGAAATAAATTCAACATCTGCGTGTCTTCCGTCTGTGCTTGCGTCTTTTCTCAAAGTAGTTAATTCAAATTTTAATTTATCAAATATGACTGTGATTGTTCCATGAGAAATTCCTGTTTCTAAGAATTTTATTTTATTTTCAATTAGAATATTCTTAATTTCTTCTGGATTAAGATTAATCGCAATATCAATATCGTCAATTTCTTCTCCACTTAATAGTTTTCTTACACATCCTCCGACTAGCATAAGCTTGGTTTTTTTATTGTGATTTTTTAAGATTGAAAAAATATTATTTGCACCGTTAAAATATTTTAAGTCTCCTAGTGATTTTATGCTTATCTCGGGTTTTCTGTTGTTTTTAATTGCAGAAATTAATGTTTTAATTTTATTAAACATAAATGGCTGGGGCGCTAGGATTCGAACCTAGGATCGCGGTACCAAAAACCGCTGCCTTACCGCTTGGCTACGCCCCAAAATACTTTTTGATATAGCATAAAAACTTTGCTTTATATAGTCCTTGCTCTTTCACACCAATAATTTGGAAATTTTTTTATTATATTTTTTTTAGCTTTTTGAGCACTTTTAGAATTTTTAAAATATCCTACACACGTTGAACCGGAACCTGTTAACCTTGAAAAGATACAATTTTCTTGCTCTTTTATGAAAGTATTGAGAGTTTTTACCTTCGGATACAATTTAAAAACCACATGTTCTAGGTCATTTCTATCTAATCTAATATTATTTAAACTAAACAATTTTTGAAAATTTAAATTAATTTTTTTTTGATAAGAGTTGGAGAATTGTTTATTTCTTGAATAAATATCCTTAGATAAACATTTTATTCCTGGGTTAGCCAATACAACATATAATTTCAATTTTCCTTTGAATCTTTTTAAATATTTTTTTCCACCTATTAAAAAAGTATTTTTAATTTTAAATCCCAGTGAAACGTCCGACCCTATTTTATTTGCAATTTTATATAATTTTTCTTTATTTATATTAAATTTATAAGTTGATAAAAAAAATTTTATTAATGCAGCTGAATTCATTGAACCTCCACCAAGTCCAGCACTGTGTGGTATATTTTTTTTAATATAAATTTTAAATTTTTTTTTTTTTAGGTAATTATTTTTTCTTAAAAGATCTAGTGTCTTTGAAATAGTATTTTTTTTTAAATTAATATTATGTTTAAATTTACCATAAAACTTTATTTGATCTTGTTCCGAATTAATTTCTTTAATTTTAATAATATCAAATAAATTGATAAAAGTTACTATAGATTGAATTTTATGTAGCCCAGTATGTAATTTTTTAATTACTCTTAATGATAAGTTTATTTTGCAAAACGAATAAATAAGAAATGTTTTCATCTCTTATTTAAGAATGATTTTGAACACCAAAAATTAATTTTACTTTAATTTTATTTTTCATTTCATTTTCTGTAGTTTCAAGATTTAAAACATAGTTCCAAAAATAATTTGCCTGTAAATTCTTATTTAATTTCCATAGTATATCTGCGTAGTGATCATTAACTATGGGATCTAAGGGCATAAGTTGAACTGCCTTTTGTAAAAGCTTCTCTGCCTCTTCATATCTTCCGGTCAAATACATGCCCCACCCTAGCGAGTCTATAATATATGGATCTCCTCTTTTTTCGTTAAATGCTATTTTTAACATTTCAATAGATTTTTCTAGATTAATATTTCTTTCAAGCCATGAGTAAGCTAAATAATTTAATACATAAGGTTCTTCTGGAACCAAACTTAATGACTGAATTAAATCGTCTTCAGATTTTTCCCATAATTTCAATCTTTCGTAGCTCATTCCTCTTTTATACAAGATTTTAGAGTATAATGGGTGGTCATTACCAATATTATTTAAAACCTTGGTATAATATTTAATAGACTCTTCATATTTTTCAAAATCTTTTAATAAATTTGCTAAATCATAATAATTATTTACAGTAGGACTTTCTAATTCGTCAAAACTTTTATTCAAAAAAATGATCGCAGATTCATTATTTTCTACTTTACTCTTTATCCATGTAAGTCTTTTTTTAGCATGCCAAGCATATATTGGATTTTTTGAATCGAATTTTAAATAAATTTTTTTAGAATCCTTATAATTTTCCAAGTAAAAATAATTTTCAGCTAACAGTGCATTATTGAATATAAAATCAGGATTAAGGTAGAGAGATAAATTCAAATAAAAATTTGAAAGTACATAATTTTCTTCACTCGCATGTAAGTTAGCTATTAAATAAAGAAACTCACTGATTAAATGATTGGGATTCCTGCAATCAAATATATCTTTGACCTTGTTTTCTTTTCCTTTTTTTAACCATGATTTAGCTTGGTTTAAAAGCAAGTTAGTATTAAATATATCATTATTTTTCTCTAAAATTTTTAAGGCTTCATTGTTACGATTTTTCGATACAAGAAAATTAGTATAAAAAAAATTATACCTAGTAAAATTTAATGTGTCAGGATTGATTATTTTTAAAAAATTTTCATCAACAATTTTATTATCAAGATAACAACTTATAAAAGCATTGTTAATTAAGGCAAAATTTTTATAATTTTTCGAAATAATATTAAGTTCAGTTTCGTAATCGTGTGAGCGATTTTCAAACACCCTGATATAGCTTAAAAGTGATTGAGCAATTAGTTGTTCAAAATTAGAAAATTTGCTAGTTTTAACAATTGAATTAAAGTAGCCCGCTGATTTTATATATTTTCTTTCTAAGAAATAACTAATGCCTAATAATAAATTTGCATCAAAAAAATTCAAATTTTTTTTTTTTAATTTTTTTAAATATGAAAATAACTCATGAATTTTTTGTGTTTGCACCAGTGTAAAAATTAGTTCGCGATTAAACTGATCATGGTTGTCTTTTAGGTGATTTAATTTATTGAAATATTTCAAGGCTAATTTATTATTATTATTATTAGATGAAATTATTCCTGAAAAATAATTAAAAATACTTTTTCTAGAATATAATATCTTTTGACTTGCAGAATGTGCGTTAAAATTTAAAAGAAAACTAAAAAAAATTAGGATATAAACAAAAATTTTTGGTAAACTTGAATACATAAAATACTATAATTTACAATGAATAAAAAAATAAATCAAAAAGTCCTTTCGCTTATTGAATATTATAATTTATTAAATATGGATTTGTTAATAAATAATTCTCCTATAAATCGATTTGACAACAATAAGAAATTATCAAATGGTCTAGGAAAATCACAACAGCTTGAAGAATTAAAAAAAATGATTGGATCAATAAAAAACTGTGAATTAAAGAATTCGGCAAATAAAATGGTCTTTTCTGATGGAAATTTAAACGCCAAGATTATGTTTGTAGGCGAAGGACCTGGGGCACAAGAAGATCAAGAGGGTTTACCTTTTGTAGGACGTGCAGGAAAACTACTAGACAAAATGTTAGAATCAATAAATTTGAATAGAAAAAAAGTATATATATCAAATGTGGTAAACTACCGGCCTCCCAAAAATAGAAGGCCCACAGATCAAGAAATTGAAAGATATTATCCTTTTTTAAAATTACATATAGAAATAATTAATCCAAAAATCCTTGTTCTTTTAGGTAGTACAGCGCTTAATGCAATTATAGGAAATGAGAAGGTAATTTCAAAAGCAAGAGGGAGATGGATAAAAAAACAAATTGGAAATTGTCATCCCTATATAATGGCCTCTTTTCATCCTGCTTTTTTAATGAGACAACCCAATCAAAAAAAATTAGCTTGGATCGACTTAAAGTTAATAAGAGAAAAAATGAAGCAACTAAATTTTTAATCTTATAATTAAAATTTTTTGAAAAAAAATAAATTAATTGCTGGTGTAGATGAAGTAGGCAGAGGTAGTTGGATTGGACCAGTTTTTTCGGCAGCAGTAATATTAAAAAAAAATATCAACAAAAATTTACTTAAAGACTCAAAAAAAATACCAGCTGAAGAAAGAAAAAAATTAGCAAATTATATAAAAAAAAATTCTATTTATTCTGTGGGAAAAGCTTCAATAAAGGAAATAGATATATTGAATATTTTGCAGGCAACTTTGCTCTCTATGAAAAGAGCCATCAATAATTTAAAATACAAACCAAATATAATTTTGGTTGACGGATCTCATGCTCCAAAAAATATGGGTTATCATTTTAAAACTATAATTCGAGGAGATGAAGAAATTCCCGCTATCTCGGCTGCTTCGATTATTGCCAAAGTAGCAAGAGACAGATACATAACAAGATTGGCAAAAAATTATATATCCTACGGTTGGCATACCAATTTTGGATATGGGACAAAAAAACATTTAGATGCAATTAATAAACTTGGTGTCACTAATCATCACAGAAAATCTTTTAAGCCGATATACAATATCTTGTTAGGCAAGAAAAAATAGACACAATTTAACTAAACTATTTTCAATCACAAGTTGACCAGAACTCTAGTTTGGAGTCTAATTATTTACGTGAAATCATCATGAATGCTGAACAACTTAAAAATAAAATTTTAAATGGAAATTGTGTTGAGGAATTAAAAAAAATTCCTGATAAGAGCTTTGATTTAATTTTTGCAGATCCTCCTTATAATTTACAAATAGGAAAAAAATTAAAAAGACCAGACAATAGTAAAGTTAATGGAGTTAAAGACAAATGGGATCAGTTTGAAAATTTTGAACAGTATGATAATTTTAGTAAAGAATGGTTATGTGAATGCAAAAGAGTTCTTAAAGATAATGGTACTATTTGGGTAATTGGATCTTATCATAATATTTTTCGCATAGGTTATCATGTTCAAAATTTGGGCTACTGGATACTTAATGACGTTATATGGAGAAAAAATAACCCCATGCCAAATTTTAGAGGTACTAGATTTACTAATGCTCACGAAACATTAATTTGGGCTTCAAAAAACAAAAATTCAAAATATATTTTTAATTACCAATCTCTTAAGTGTTTAAATGATGACTTGCAGATGCGGTCCGATTGGACCTTGCCAATTTGCAATGGTAATGAAAGAATAAAAAAGAGTGGAAAAAAAGTTCATTCTACACAAAAACCTAGATCTTTATTACATAGAATTTTGTTAGCTTCAACGAACAAGGGTGATTTTGTGTTTGATCCATTTCTTGGGACAGGAACAACGGCTGTTGTAGCAAAAAAAATGGGTAGAAATTATTTTGGAATTGAGAAAGAAAAAAAATATATTAAAGTTATCAAACAGAGATTAGAAAAAACAGTAAAAATAGAAGATCATTATCTTGATACTATCAAAAACAATAAATCAAAACCTAGGATACCTTTTGGATCTTTAGTTGAGCTTGGAATAGTCAAGCCAGGTATGAGTATTTTTGATCAAAAGAAAGAGATAAATGCTAAAATTATGGCAGATGGTAGTATTAAATATCATAACTCAGAAGGTTCAATTCACAAAGTAGCAGCAAAAATAATTGGCGCAGAAAGTTGTAACGGCTGGACATATTGGCACTGTAATATGAATGGAACAATAGTTCCCATAGATAATCTTAGACAAAAATTAATTTTAAAAGCAGGTTAACTACTCAATATAATTTTTCTATTTTTGTAATAATTTTTTTCGTAAAAGATGGAATAAATTCATGATTTAATTTATTTACAGAATACCAATTAAATTTTTTTGGCTTGCTTTTTGTGAATCTATAAAATAAATCTATGTCCATTTTAATATTTGAAATATTATTTTTATATTTACATAAGTAATTCCATCCTTTTTTTTTTGAATTATTGTTTGTGCCTACCATTTGAATTTTCGGCATTTTAAAGTTATTTAAAAAACTTAAATTTTTATTTTTTGTTAAGGCTATCTCTTTTTTATATTTGTTTAAGTAACAATAAATATTTAATTTTTTTTCTTTAGTAAGAGACTTTTTGTTAGGCAAAATATAATTTTTATTATTGAAATATTTACAATACTTTTTTAAATTACAAATTTTACATAATGGATTTTGAGGTTTGCAAACTACTGCACCAAATTCCATTAAAGCTTCGGCTAAATCACCGTTTCTGTGAGTATAAGATAGTTTATTTGTGATTTTTTTAATTTCATTATCAAAATTTTTATAACTTGCATTTGTTAAAAATAATCGCGAAAAAACCCTTTTTACATTTCCATCGATTGGAATACAGGGTTTGTTATGTACCAATGCAGATAACGAATTAGCTGTATATTTCCCTATTCCGGGTAATTTTATAATTTCTTCAAATTTTTTTGGAAGTCTACCATTATGATTTTTAACTAAAATTTTTGCTGTTTTATGTAAATTTTTTACTCTCCTATAATATCCAAGACCCTCCCAAAGTTTTAAAACGTTTTTTTCCTTACTTTTAGATAAAACTTTTAAATTTGGAATTTTTGTAACAAATTTTTCAAAATATGGAATTACAGTTTTAACTCGTGTTTGCTGCAACATAAATTCACTTACAAGTACATAATATTCTTTTTTATTTTGTAGCCTATTAATAATCCTCCAGGGTAAAATTCTTTTGTTATTATCGTACCAATAGAGTATTTTTTTTGGTAAAATTGTTACAAGTTCATGCATATAAAAAACAATATAAGGCAAAATACGTTTTATATTCAAGGTTTAAGGTCTTTTAAGAATTCTTTGCCAAAAAACGTAAAAAAAATCCTAAATAAAAAAGGTTTTGTTTACTCTGAAATATTAAACAGATGGAATTATTTAGTGGATAATGAAATATCAAAAATATCTTTTCCAAAAACATTTAAACCCAGTGGAAAAAACTCTCCTGGAACTCTGATCATAAGCGTACAAAGAGGAAAAGAAATTAATGTGGAATTTAGTAAAAATACCATCATAGAAAAGATTAATAGTTTTTTTGGTTATAAAATCCTTAACAATATTCGTTTAGAAACATTTAATAATTTAAAAGAAAATATTAACAAAAAAAAAATGCACATCTCTACAAACTCTACAAAGAAATTTAGAGATTCTATAAAATCTTTGAATAATGAAAAAATAAAAAGATCCTTAATAAAATTAATAAATGCAGCCCAAAAATGAGAAAAATAATTTATATTCTGATATTTTTTTTTTTAAGTATAAATTCTTTTGCTAGTGAAAATTATAAATTAAGTGATATTACTGAAGGAAATGAAAATGCAAAAATAAAAATTTATTCTTATCAATCTTTGACTTGTCCACATTGTGCAGACTTTCATGATAAAATTTATCCCCTTCTCAAGAAAAACTATATAGATACAGGAATCGCAAAAATATATTTTAAGCATTTTCCTCTAGATTTGGCAGCACTTAATGCTGCAAAAATTGTCCAATGTGTGAGTAAAGAGAAAAAAATTTCTTTTTTAGATCACTTATATAAAACACAAGAAAGTTGGATAAGAGGTAAAAAAATAGATGATATAAATCAAAATCTTAAAAAATCTGTGAAACAATTTGGACTCGACGAAGATGATTTTGATAAATGCTTGGCTTTTGAAGATGTAGAAAATTATATATTAAATAGTAGAATTGAAGCAGCGCAAAAATTTAAAATAAAATCTACACCAACCCTGGTTATAAATGATAAAATATTTGAAGGTGCTCTTGAATATAAAAATATAAAAAAAATACTTGAAAAATTAATATAATAAGATTTATGGAATTTAAAAAAATTCAATTAACAGGCTTTAAATCATTTGTCGAAAAAACAGTTTTCTTAATCGAAAACGGTTTAACAGGAATTGTGGGTCCCAACGGCTGTGGTAAATCAAATATTGTAGAATCTTTAAGATGGTGTATGGGAGAAACCTCTGCAAAAAGCATGAGAGGTTCAGGGATGGAAGATGTTATTTTTTCTGGCACCGCCAATAAACCCTCAAAAAATATTGCTGAGGTAATTATTACTTTGGAAAATACCGAAAAATATGGATCAATGCAATTTAAAGATCTTGAAAAAATAGATGTGAAGAGAAGAATTGAAAAAGACAAGGGTTCTAAATATTTTATTAATGATAAAGAAGTTCGGGCAAGAGATGCACAAACATTTTTTGCGGATCTATCTACTGGAGCACATTCTCCTTCGATTATTGGTCAAGGAAGAATAGGAGCGCTTGTAACCGCAAAACCATCTGATCGAAGAGCTATTTTAGAGGAGGCAGCTGGAATATTAGGAATTCATGCGCGAAGACATGAGTCTGAGTTAAGATTAAATTCTGCAGAAAATAATTTGAAAAGAGCAGATGAACTAAGAAGACAGCAAGAAAAACAGTTGGAAAATTTAAGAAAACAAGCAGAAGAAGCAACAAAGTATAAAATGATCTCAGAAGAAATTAAAAAATTTGAAGCAGGCCTTTACTATTTAAAATTACAGAATATTGAAAAAGATATTAAATTCGAAAATGAAAATATTAGCGAATTTGATGATGAAGTAAGTGGATTAACGATCGAGCTTAACCATTGTACTGAACTACTAGAAAAAGAAAACTTAAAATTAAAACCCTTAAGAGACAAAAATATTGAAATACTATCTAAATTACAGAGATTAAATTTAGAAATAAAAAATCTAGGAGAGCAAGAAATTAGAATAAAAAGTGAGAAAGAAAGTTTGCTTGATTCGGAAAAAACATTAGAAATTGATATAGATAGAGAAAAAAGAATAATAATTGATGCCTCGTCAAATGAAAAGAGATTAAAAGAAGAAAAAAAAGATTTAATTGATATCGAAACAAAATATTATGAACTTGAGAAGCAAACCAGTCGGGATTTAAATATAGCAACGGAAAACCTAAAAATTGAACAAGAAAAGCTCGAAAAAACTTCTCAAGAATTAGCTATAAATTCTGTTTCAGAGGAAAATTTAGAAATCATAAAAAACTCTCTATCAGATTTAGAAAAGTGCCATAAATATATAAAGGAGGGCAATATTGACGAATCATCTAGTTTAATGAACAAAATAATGGGTAGCTTAAGAACACTGGTTTCAAAATTTGAAAACGTAACAAGTGACCAAATGTTAGGGGAACTAAATAAATTAAATCATAAAATAAAAATTTCACAAGAAAGTTACACTGCCGCATATAGTAAAAATCAAACAATAATAGCTGACTCAATAAAAAGACAAGAAAGAATGAAAAATATCGACGAAGAAATTAAGAATTGGAAGAATTTGAATTCTAATTCAGAAAAAATGATGAATGAATTGAAAACAAGAAAAAAAAAGATTGCAAAAAATATAATTAATTTAGAAAAACTTCCAGAAAATATTGCTGTTGAAAAAGGTCAGACTTTACAAATTATTAAGGTAACAGAGCAAGAAAAATTAAATATCGAAGAAGAAACAAATAAAGCTGAAATAATTTATGAAGATCACAATAAAAAACTAAAAACTATGCAAGAAAAAATTATGCATGCAAGAGAGAAAAGAGCTAGTGCTTCGGCTACAGCAGATGGTTTGCACAGTAGAAAAAAAGATTTACTGGAACATATGGAAAGCGACCTAAAACTTAATGAATCCAACTTATTTAATTCATCTAATTTGGTCGGAAAGGATACTCTTCCGGAATCCTTGGATCAAGAAGAGGCATTGGATTCAAAAAAAAGAGAAAGGGATAAACTTGGTTCAGTAAATTTAAGAGCTGATGAGGAGACAAAACAGTCTAAAATAGAAATTAACAAAATGCAAAAAGACCGAGAAGATTTGATCTCAGCAATAATTAAACTAAAAGCAAGTATTAATGAGCTAAATCAAAAAGGAAGGGAAAGACTAATTAAAGCTTTTGATAAGGTAAATAGAAAATTTAACGAAGTATATACAAAATTATTTAATGGAGGAAATGCTAAATTAGAATTAGTAGATTCTGAAGATCCTTTGGAAGCTGGTTTAGAAATGCTAGTAAGTCCTCCTGGTAAAAGGTTACAATCAATAACTCTACTTTCAGGAGGAGAGCAAGCACTGACTGCTCTATCGTTGATTTTCGCAGTTTTTTTAACTAATCCATCGCCAATATGCTTTTTGGATGAGGTTGATGCTCCCTTAGATGATGCCAATGTAACGAGATTTTGTAATTTACTCGAGGAATTAGTAAAAATAACTGGCACAAAATTCATTATTGTTACACATCATGCCTTAACCATGTCAAAAATGAATAGATTATATGGTATAACAATGCCTGAAAAGGGAGTTAGTCAGTTGGTTGCGGTCGATCTTCAAAAAGCGGAAGAATTGGTTGCATAAATCTTTATTAAATGAAAAAATTTGACGTATTAAATGCTCGCCTAAAAATTGCAAAGGAAAAAGCAAATAGAAACTCTTCTACTAACGGTAAAAAAAATACTTTATCATTGGGTGTGGCCCTAAAATTAAGCACCGAAATGGTTGCCGCTGTTTTGGTGGGCTCAATAATAGGGTTTATTTTAGACAATTGGTTTGATAGTAAACCTTGGTTAACAATAATATTTTTTTTTGCCGGCGCCACAGCTGGTATTTTAAATGTAATTAGATCGGCAAAACTAATGCAGAATAATAACGACTAGGAAAAATTGAGAATATAAAATGTCAACAAATCCAATGCATCAATTTAATGTTTATAGAATTGGCCCTGAAATAAGTCTTGGTAATATTGATATATCGTTTACGAACGCAAGTTTATTTATGACTATAAGTGCACTTGTAATTATTAGTGTATTTTTTGCAGGAACTAGGAGAAGAGCTATAGTGCCCACAAAAATTCAATTACTCACAGAACTTAGTTATACCTTGGTTTCCAAAATGATAAGTGATACCGCTGGATCAAAAGCAAAACCTTATTTTCCATTTATTTTTAGCTTATTTATGTTTGTATTATTCTGCAACATGCTTGGAATGTTGCCCTATTCTTTCACGGTTACAAGCCATATCATTGTAACTTTTGCATTGGCTGCTGTTATTTTCTTAGGCGTAACAATTATAGGATTTGTTAATCATGGGATAGGATATCTTAAACTATTCATTCCAAGCGGAGTTCCGCTATTTTTATTGCCCTTAATAATTATTATTGAGATTATTTCGTATTTGAGTAGACCTGTAAGTTTATCTGTACGGTTATTTGCAAATATGATGGCTGGCCATACAATGTTAAAAGTTTTTGGGGGCTTCGTAATTAGCCTTGGAATAATAGGTGGTTGGTTACCACTTAGTTTTACGGTTGCACTAACTGGTCTGGAAATATTAATAGCTTTTCTTCAGGCTTATGTTTTTGCGATTTTAACCTGTATCTATTTAAATGATGCACTTAATTTAAATCATTAAATTAAAAAGAAAGGAGAAAATATGGAATTAGAAGCAGCAAAAATGATTGGAGCCGGTCTTGCAGCAATTGCACTAGCAGGAGCTGGGGTTGGTATAGGAATTATTTTTGGTAACTATTTGTCAGGAGCTATGCGTAATCCCTCTGCAGCACAAAAGCAATTTCCAAATTTATTATTGGGTTTTGCTTTGGCAGAAGCTACTGGATTATTTGGCTTAGTTATTGCGCTGATAATATTATTTGCATTTTAAGTTTTAATTAATGGTTCGAAATTATTTAAAATTTATTGGATTCTTTACTCTTTTGTCGGGTAAATGTTTGGGAGCTGAGGAAGGTATGCCTCAGCTTAATCCAGATTATTGGGTATCGCAAATTTTTTGGGTAATACTAGTTTTCACAATACTGTACGTAATTTTATGGAAAATAATTTTACCAAAAATTAATGAAAACTTGGAAAATAGAAAATCTCAAATTTTAACCGATTTAGATGATGCCCAAAAATTCAAAGATCAATCTGAAGAGAATATCTCAGAATACAACAAAATTTTTAATCAAGCAAAGCAAGATGCAAAAAAAATTCTAGATGAAACAAGAAAAAAAATTAACCTTGATATTGAAAATAAAAATAATCAATTTAATCAAGAAATAGAAAAAGAAATTGAAAATGCTAAAAAAGAAATTAAAACTTTAAAATTATCATCAATAAAAGACATTAATAAAATCTCCATCGAGACATCTTCAGAAGTTGTTAGAAAAATGGTAGGTACCGAAGTTAACACCAGTAGTGTTTCAGCAATTGTTGAAGATATCTCAAAAAAAGAAATTATAAAATATATATGACAATTGATGCAACATTTTGGGTAGCTATTGCTTTCATAATATTTATTACAGTACTAGTTTATTTAAGAATTCCTCAAAAAATTAATTCCTCGTTAAATATTATGATAGAGGACATTAAAAATGAATTAAATGAAGCTGAAAAATTAAAAAAAGAATCAAAAAATTTATTAAATGGAAGCCAGGAAAAATTAGAAAATGCCCAAAAAGAAAGTGAACAAATAATCAATAATGCTCATAAAGAGAGCGAAAAGCTTATTATAGAAATAAATAATAAGTTTTTTCAAACTTCAGAAAATAAAAAAAAAATCACCGAACAAAAAATTGTGCAAATGAGGAAAGACGCTATTAAGAGCATAAAAGATGCTGCTGTAAAAATCTCAATAGAGTCAGCTACAAAATTGATAAAAACATCAGTTAATAAATCAAAACTAAATGCTCTCTTTGAAGAAAATCTAAGTCAAACAAAAAATACTCTTAAAAAAACTAGAGCTTAAAATACTTTAAGCATATATTACTAATGTAGGTATCTGATCAAAGTATGAAAAATAAAATTACAATTCATTTGGCTTCACCGAGAGGTTTTTGCGCAGGAGTTGATAGGGCTATAGAAATTGTTAAAAAAAGTTTAGAAAAATTCGGATCCCCAATCTATGTAAAACACGAAATTGTACACAATAAACACGTGGTAGAAAGTTTAAGAAAAAAAGGTGCTATTTTCATTGAAGAATTAAGTGAAATTGAAGATGAGCGCAGGCCAGTTGTTTTTTCTGCACACGGAGTCCCAAAATCAGTTCTTGAAGAAGCAAATATTAAACAAATTGAATATATAGACGCAACTTGTCCATTAGTTTCTAAAGTGCATAAGGAAGCTGAACAATTGTACAAACATAATTATCACATTTTATTAATTGGTCATAAAAATCATCCTGAAGTTATAGGAACCATGGGTCAGTTATCAAACGGAGCAATTGATTTAATTGAAACAAGAGAAGATGCTAAAAATTATGTCAATAAAAAGAAGGAAAAACTAGCATATGTCACTCAAACAACTCTCTCAATAGATGATGCTAATGAAATTATACAAATCCTGAAAAACAAGTTTCCTGATATAAAAGAACCAAAAAAAGATGATATTTGTTATGCTACGACAAATAGACAGTTAGCTGTAAAAAAAATTGCAAATAAATGTGAAATGTTTTTTGTTATTGGTAGCAGAAATTCATCTAATTCTAAAAGATTGGTTGAAGCTGCAAAGAAATCAGGATGTTCAAAATCACAGTTGCTTTATTCCACCAATACAATCCCCACTAAAGAAATTTTAAAATGTAGAAACGTTGGAATATCTTCCGGAGCATCGGCACCTGAAGTTTTGGTTAAAGAATTTATAGATAAAATAAAAGAAAGATCTGATATTGAAATAAATGAAGTTGAAGTTGCAAAAGAAAATATAGTGTTCAAAATTCCAAACAAGCTAACTTGAAAAAATATAAATGGCTGTATACACAAAAATATCAATAGATGAACTAAACGATTTTTTAAAGAATTATGAAATAGGCAAAATTACAAAATTCTTTGGTATTAAAGAAGGAATCGAGAATACAAATTACCAAGTTCAAACAAAAAAAAATAAATTTATTCTCACTATCTACGAAAAAAGAGTTGATTCAAAAGACCTTCCTTTTTTTATAGGGTTAATGACAAATTTATATAATTCAAATTTTAAATGTCCAAAACCCATTGTTAACAAGAATGGAAATTATATTTCTAAAATTTTAGGAAAAAAAGCTGCCATGGTATCGTTTCTTGAAGGTTCAGCAAAAAAAAATTTGAGTCCGGAAAATTGTTATGATGTAGGTGTCGAAACCGCAAAATTCCATAAGATTACTAAAAATCTTTCATTAAAGAGGCAAAATAATCTATCTATAAATTCTTGGTCAAAATTATTTGGCAAGGTAGAAAAAGATTGTTCAAAGATTCATAAGAATTTATCCAAAACAATAAAAATAAGCTTAGAAGAAATAAAAAAAAACTGGCCAAAAAAATTACCTTCAGGAATAATACATGCTGATCTGTTCCCAGATAATATTTTTTTTAAAAATGAAAAATTTACTGGAATAATTGATTTTTATTTTTCTTGTAATGATTTTTATTGTTTTGAAATAGCAGTTTGTTTAAACGCCCTATGCTTCGATGGAGTAAAGGAAAATTTAAGTTTCAATGTAACTAAGGCTAAAAAATTTATAAAAGGCTACACAAGCATAAGAAAACTTAACAACGATGAAAAAAAATATCTTAAAGTTTTAGCTCAAGGAGCTTCTATAAGATTTTTGTTAACACGTGTGTTTGATTATTTGAATTTGAGCGAAGGTGCCCTTGTAACTGTCAAAGATCCAGTTGAATATCTAAAAAGACTAGAATTTCATAATAGTGTAGAAAGTTTCGAGGATTATTGTATTTAAATATGATTAAAATTTATACTGACGGATCTTGTTTGGGCAATCCTGGTTTTGGAGGCTGGGCAGCAATTATTTTTTTGAACGATAAAAAAATCAAAATAAAAGGAAAAAAAAAAAATACAACAAATAATCAAATGGAACTCATGGCACCCATTAAAGCATTAAAAAAAATACCAGTTGGTGAAAAAGTACAAATCTACACAGACTCAAAGTATGTTAAAATGGGAATAACAGAATGGATTGAATCTTGGAAAAAGAATAATTGGAAGACTTCCAGCAAAAAAAAAGTAAAAAATAAAGATCTTTGGAAAGAATTGGACCGTTTGTCTGAAAAGTTTCAGATCAAATGGTTGTGGGTTAAAAGTCACTCTGGTGATGTTGCAAACGAGGAAGTAGACCAATTAGCCAGGGGAGCAGCAAATTCAAACTAATTTAAGAAAATTTTCTGCTGCTGATATTTCACAAGTTCCTGTATTTAGTTCTTCTTTTATATTTAAAACTTTAAGATTGTTGATCAACATAGTATATCTATTTGATCTTATTCCGAGTCCTCTTTCACTTTTATCAACTTCGGCACCTATAGCTTTTGTAAAATTAATAATGGGATCAGCCAACATCAGGATATTATTACCTACATTATTTGCTTTTCCCCATGCATCCATAACAAACGGGTCATTCACTGAAATACAGATAATT
>Ga0187833_10001046_pt1 | contig 32389 bp, 27 predicted proteins | sample ETNtaG_37_FD_167968 | JGI IMG/M metagenome (GOLD analysis project Ga0187833, IMG submission 167968) | Marine microbial and viral communities from oxygen minimum zone, Eastern Pacific Ocean - ETNP2014_SV_400_PacBio MetaG (Illumina Assembly) | ecosystem: Environmental > Aquatic > Marine > Hypoxic...
AAGGTTATGAATGAGGTTACTCCTAGGATTATTGCGGCGTGCGTTAGTTTGGCTACATGAACCAGTCTTCCACTAAAGAAGCGATACCAGATGAAGGTAGGTAGTAATAGAAAAAAAAGCATTGCGATAAGATTGCCGATGTAGATGGTCGCAGTGAAGAGTGTGTTGAGGAGATTTTTTCCGGCAATATCTTGGAAGAAGAGATAGATGAGACTGGTATGGTTGGGTCCGAGTTGTTCGAAGTAGAGGTGGTCTTTGATTCCTAGTAAGTAGGGGATGAAAAAGTTAGCAACGTCGGTGAGTGCGTGTAATGCGAGCAAGCCCATGAGCGTTAGTAGTACCGTCTTCTTGTTCGCTATCATTTCTAGGAATTTTTCATAGAAAGCTTCACCCATGTTTCCGATTTTGTGGAGGAAACCATCTGCGCTGAAGTGTTTATGGTAGCGGATGATGATGAAGAAATAAAAGAGGATTCCAAACATGGCCAATGGAGCGTCTACCGCTATGGCTAGCCATTCGGTTGCTAGATTGAATATGAGAACGAAGAATGCGATGAGTGTAAGGAACATGGTGGTGAATCTGTGGAGTATGTTGAGCACTGATTTTTTTGGTGCTCCCGATTCGTGAATGATGGCCATGAATGATTTTTCTCTTATTTCTAGTGTTGCTGCAAGTGCTAGGGAGAGTGCTAGAAGAATACTTCCTGCTGCGATGAAGGTGTATTTTTCTAGGATGACGGTGTTATTGACGATCCAGGCGAAGAGTGTGTGGAAGAACTCGGCGTGTTCGGCACCGATATGAGCGATGGCAACGACGTTCTTTACTATGAATAGGAAATAGGCTATCAGGATGATGATGTCTACGGAGCGTTTTTTATTTCCGAAGAGCAGATGGGTGATGGAGGCTTTATAGAAGAGATATCCGAGGATGGCCCAGGATAACAGCTTTTTTGCAAAGTCGAGGTCTTCTGGTAAGAATTCTAGGAAATCTGTGATTTGTAATAGTACAATACCCAATAGGAAGAGTTCCTCGAGGCGGTGTTTGAAGGTCATTACTTGGTTCTTGATTTTAGTGTTTAAAATGGTTTCTCTGCTAAAGATTTATTAAGAAAACTTGGCTTTCCTTGTGAATGGCAAAGACTTTGAAGGATGTGGGCGAATTTGGTCTGATTAAGAAGCTTTTTTCTTCGGTTACGAGCAAGGATGTTGTTGTTGGGATGGGGGATGATGCCGCTGTGGTGGAGGTTGGCGGAAGGTTGATGTTACTTTCTACTGATTCTCTTGTTGAAGGAGTGCATTTTCGCTTTGACTGGTTTTCGAATGAGGAGATCGGTAGGAAGGCTATTGAGGTGAATGTTTCTGATCTGTATGCGATGGGAGGGGTAGCAAAGTATGTGCTTGTTAGTATTATTGCTCCTGCTCGCTTTCCGGTGAAGCGGATCGAGGGTATGTATGCGGGTATGCGTACTGCTTGCAAGAGACATGGAGTGGCGTTGGTGGGTGGTAATGTAGCTCGCGGTAAGGAGTTTTCTCTTTCGGTGAGCGTGATGGGAGAGGTTGCGAAAAAGGATTTGAAATTGCGTAGTGCTGCTAAACCAGGAGACTTTATCTTTGTGAGCGATCAGTTGGGATACGGGGCTGCGGGTTTGGCACTTTATCAGAAGAAGATTTCTGGTTTTTCTGCTGTTAAGAAGCGGTACCGGAATCCTGTTGCTCAATTTTCTAATATTTCGGGTTTTTTGAGATCGATTAATGCTCTTCAAGATGTAACGGATGGATTGGTTGCTGATGTAGGGCATATTTGTGATGCGAGCAAGGTAGGGGCTGTGTTGTTTGCAGACAATCTTCCGATTGATGATGCGGTTAGAGGAGTTGCTCGGAAACTAAGAGATGATGCCGCACGTTATGCTCTGTTTGGTGGAGACGATTTAGTTTTTGTCTATACGGTTGCAGAAAAAGATATTTCTAAAGTAAAGGGATATTTGATTGGAGAGATTACGGCTAAGAAGGGTGTTCGTGTCTATCATCGAGGAAAGGAGAAATTGGTTAAGGGCGGATTTGACCATTTTCTTTCTCGTTAAGCTATAACTTTATATAGAACCGTTCCTTGTTAGGTGGTATGATTGCAGACATTAAAAAGAGGTTTTCTCGTTCGAGATGTTCTGTTGTTTTGGGACAGATTAAGCAACATAAATTTCTTTTTTCACTTGCTACTCTAATTGATTTGTTGTTCTTTGGAGTAGTTGTTGCGATTGGGACTTTTGTTAGTTCTAAAATTCCCACGGATCAGAATCAGTTGTTGCAGATTTTTGGAAACAGTACTAATTTACTTATCTTTGCTATTATTTATCCTTTGGTGTATTATCTCCTTATGATTCTTTTATATTCTGCTGCGAAGTTATTGGTGCTTCATTATTATGAGCGTATGAACAAAAGCATAAAGATCTCATTCTCTCGTTTCTGGCAGTTTTATGGTTTAAATATTGCTTTGTACTTTAGTTTCTTGGGAGTCTTTTTGTTGATTGTTGGGCTTTTTGGATGGTTGTTGCAGAAAGCATTTATGATGTATGTGCTGTTTGTTATCGTTCCAGTGTTTTTATTTTTTCTATCGGGTGTCGTGCATATCTCCCATTCGGCGTTTATTCATGGAGTTTCAAAAATAGGATTTCGTAGGAGTTGCAGCATTACTTTTAAGAAATATCGAGCATATGGTGCCTTTCTTTTCTGGGATTTATTATTTGTGGGTTTGTTTTATGTTCTTTTCAATGTGATTCACATCATTCTTCGGTATACACTCTTTTCGAATCAGGCTATCGTTGCTAGACTTTCGCAGCCCTATATTTCAGTCATTAGTTTCGTTTCGTTTGTGTTTCTTTTCCTTATTCTGGGATTCAATCGCGTATACTTTTTAGAGGCGGATAGGAAGCATGTTTACTCATAATCTTGATCCGATTCTGCTTTCTTTTGGTTTTTTAGAGGTTCGATGGTATGGACTGATCTTTGCACTTGGTTTTATACTGATATATTATCTCCTTCCCTATCTAGCACAAAAGCGCGATATTGATTTTTCAAAAGAGGATGCTTCAGATTTCCTCCTCTACCTCATCCTTGGTGTAGTGCTTGGTGCGAGACTGTTTTACATCATCTTTTACAATCTTGGATACTTTATCCTAAATCCTTTAGACATTTTTGCAGTCTGGCAGGGCGGCTTAAGCTTTCATGGTGGCTTAGCCGGAGCCATGCTAGCCACATTTCTGTTTTGTAAAAAGAAAAAGATGCACTTCTATGATTTAGCAGATATCATCGTCATTCCTGCAGCTGCCGGTCTCATATTAGGACGCATCGCCAATTTCATCAATGGGGAGCTTGTAGGGAGAATAACCTCGATTCCCTGGTGTGTAAATTTTCCAGGGTACGAAGGATGCAGACACCCTTCTCAACTCTATGAAAGCGCAAAAAACGCAGTAATTTTCTTCATCCTTTGGCATCTAAAAGAAAAGAAACTAAGAAGAGGTATTCTCTTCTGGAGCTTTGTGGTGATGTATTCCACGTTAAGATTCTTCATCGGGTTTTTGAGAGCTCCTGACCCCCAGCTTGGATTACTAGCTTTAGGACTAACCATGGGCCAATGGTTGAATATCGCGATGTTCGCTATTGGACTTGTTTACATCAGAAAGATTAATTCAACATCTTAGTATAAGCTGGCATCCATGACTCATAGATCATAATCAAATGCTCATAATTCCTGATGACATGAGGAAACTGTTTCCGTAGATCATTTACAATCGCATTAAAGTGCTGATAGCTTTCGACAGCAAATTCAAACTCAACCTCCCAGGGAGCCAATGAACGAATATAATAAAGCGAGTGAGGATGCGTTCTCATCCATTCAAACAGTGCATTTTCATCTTTCTCTGACAACGTACGAAAATAAATAATTAACTTATAAAATTCTAGATTGAGTTTGTTGAAGTCTATTTGCGTCCGGTAAGCCAATATAATCTCCTTTTCCTCAAGTTTCTTAATTTTCCCCCTCACAATATCAATCGTAGTATCAACTTCCCTAGCCAATGCTGCAAGCGGGATTCTTGCATTATTCGCCAAAATATTGAGAATCTTTTTGTCTGTTTCGTCAACTTCATTATTCTCTGTATTTCCACCAACCGTAATATAAGTTCCTTCCCCCTCATTCATAAAGAATTTCTTATTAAACTGCCTCGTATCTACCATCGTCCCAAGAACTTTGTTTATAATCAGATGCTGCCATTTGGAAAGCAAGTGATTTATTTTAGCAAAGTATCCAGTCGTGCTGCGAGAAAGAATAGCAAAAACACAATCAAAAACACCATCTGATATCCCCATCCAGTAAATATCCGGATTTTTCTTAAGCTCCTCAAAAAATTTCTCCCTTTCATCTGGAATGTTCTCTAATTTAAGGTAAACTTTAAACATCTGATATCCCAACTTATTAAGATTGATAGAGGTGATAAATCCAGTCAAGATTCCACGTTCTTGTAACTGGTGAATGCGATACTTTACAGCTTCTCTTGATTTGTTAACCTTTTTTGCTAGCTGGATATTAGAGATTCTACAGTTCTTATCAAGTTCCGACAGCAGTTTCCTATCTGTTTTGTCCAGTTTAATTTTCTCCATATACTCAACCGAAACAGTCTTTTATATATAAATATTTCCATAAAACGGTCAATTTTAGCCAAATAACTTAATATATTTGCTATGGCTTAGTAGTACCATGGCAAGTATTGATGACATTGTAGAAGATAAACAAGAAGTAGCTAATGATATCGATAGCTCCGCTAACACAAATAATCTAGAAGCAAAGGTAGAATCTGGCAGCATGCTAGGCCTAGCAGCAAAATCTCTTTTTGCAGGAGGATTAGTTGCAGCAACATATCCTATTGTAGGAGTATCCAGTCTTCTTACCTTCTTTGGGAACATGGCAGGATATATCATCGAAAAAAAGAAAGCCAAAGAAGAAATCAATAGCCATGAGCTTGTAAAAGAAGCTGGGACGGGAGCAGTCTTAGGTACCGTCGGTCACGGACTATATTCATTGATCGACATTATTCCAAATTATGATTGGACAATGAAGGTGGTGAAAACACTTGCATTTAATCCTCTGATGTTGGCACCGTATACTGCCTTCTATCAAACATTCACCTACTTACGAGACAAAGTAGGACTATGGAAAAGCGCAGCAGGAATGTTCAATCTTAAAATCGTTGATTACTTGAAGGAAGCCTACCAAAATGAGGTAAAGCCCAACTTCTTCAACGCTATGAAGAAGGTCATGATGCTTTCACCTATCCATTTTGCGAGCATCAATTATGTGACCGATATCTGGAAGCGTGTAGGTATCGGAGTAGGAAATGATATAGCATTCAGGCTGTTCAATAAGAAGGAAAAAGAAACCCAGATTGATCAGTTTCCAGCTCCGGCATACTCTCAAGCAGACCCTTATCGACGACAGGAGCAACCATTAGCTGCATAATGTTAATATACTAATTACTATACTAGTGTGCATAATAGAAACATTTATATACTAGCTAGATAATTATAATTATCAAATGGTCATATTGTTTGACCGGTTTAATTTACCGGATGACATATATGAAGTAGTATTTGCTACGAAACAACAGGTTATAGTAGCGAAGCTGCTCGTCGATATGATCAAAGAAAAAGGAGGCGAGATAACCAAGACAGAAATGAGTTTGTTTGCAACATTCCTTCATGACGGCGAAATTGTCACAGAAAATCTTCAAGAGGAGCCCTACAAAGGCAAAAAAGTGAAGATTAGCTACAACAAACGACAATTTTACGACAGAATCTTAACGCCCATGAAGAGTATGGGGATCATCGATTACGATCTGTACAAAAAAACGTACAGCCTCAGCGACAAATTAAACAAAGAACTCATTCGCATTGGACTGATGTGGCTCCAGGAACAAAGAAGAGAGCCCTACAAACTCATAAAAAAATTACCTTCATAAGCTCCGGGTGTGTTCTTTTTCTACCACCCCCCACGAAAAACAAATACTCGGAGCTGCTACTTACAGGGAAAAAGAGGTGTACAGGCTATCGAATTTGGGTCTGTCTCCATTTTTCTTTCTTTAGATTTCTAGAAGAATTTGTTGTTGTGCTTAAAATGAGTTAAGAGAAAACGTTTTATTCTGCTGCAATGGGTGTTTCTTCAACTTTTTTTGCTGGTTTGGTTGTTGGTACAATCTGAAATCTTTTGTTTTTCTTTACTTTTTTCAGTTCAAAAGTGCCTACTTTATTGGCTTCTGCGTACTTATTTGCAGCTTCTTCGGTACCGAAGGTTCTAACACGCTTAGCTCGGACAACGCCTCGCAGTGTTTTTTCGTGATTTTTATGGGCTGCTAGCTTGTATTCTCTCTTTTTGTTACCGTGAATTTTTGGCATTATCTGCGATCTCCGTATTTTCGTTCACCGAATGCTTTCTTGCGAACGGGTTTTTTAGGCGGGGTGTTGGGTTTGTTGACTTTGTCGCCACGATTCATTAATCTTGTCAGATAACCGGCAATTTTATTTCTGATCGGTTTAGAGAGATTGGTTGCAACTGAGTCGACTACTTTCTTGTTTTCGTCGAAATCTTTCTTTAGTTGCTCTTTATGGGCACCAAAGATTTTCTGAGTTGCTCTTTTAACTGGAGTTGTTTTTATTCGTCCCATCTTTATCTCTTGGATTCGACATTGCTTTTTAAAGATTGCCTTTCTAGGCGGTAGAAGTTGCAATCCACTTTTTTGGCGCGGTAAGTTTGTGGAATAAGAAGGGTGCGATGAAGGCTGATGTATAGATCGCGGTGATGATGATGGGTGAATGAATTTCATTTGGAAGGGTAAGTGTGGTGGTTACAAAATTTGCGAATTCTACCATGAAATAGCTGTTGATGAGGGCGATTGCGGGGAGAAAGAGGCCTGCTATGACTCCTCCACGAGCTTTTTCGTCTAGGCCGCGAATGATGGTCGCGAATAAGTATCCGAACATAACTGCAATAAGGGCTATGGTGATGTAGAGAGGGATGGTTTTGAATGCTAATAGAAAGGGGACAAGCATGATTGCAATGATCATATTGCCGATGATTGCGACGATTAGTAGCACATAATTCATCCATGCGTCTGCTTCTTTGAAGATAGACTTATTTTTCCCTTGTTCTAGAATTTTTACTGTTTTGCGTGCTTCGTCTTTGGTGAATCCACGTGTTAGGAGTGTTTCATAGTTCATATTATTCTTCTTCTGCAATGAGCTTTTTAACCTTTTTCATAAATACAAGTGCCATTTGGTACCATTCGCCAAGAATATCGATATTAATTTCCTCTTTTTCTTCCCCACTTTCTACAATCATGGTGACGTGTCGACGGTATTCCTCTCTTTTTGCATGGGGGAGGCGTATCATCTTTCTCATGTACATATAGAGATCGGTATATTCATCTAGGCCGAGTTCTTCGTATAGAGGATCTTTTTGCAATGCTTGGGCGCGACCGATAGGAGTTCCTGGAATTTCGTCAATTTTCTTATTTTCCTTTGCGTATTTAAGGATGCAGTTGAAACCGTGATCGTACATGAGAATGAATCTATCCATTAGCGATCTGATTACATCTACCGTTCTTGTGTACTTTAGGCTAACATAATAGAGGTGTTCTGATCGTTTGAGCTCTTCTAATGCGTCTTCGTATGATTCTTCCATTCTTGTCAGTATATTGATTTTTTTTGTATAGGTTGGTTACTATGGCATTTGTGGTGGTGTTGGAATCTCTATGGAGTCCAAGTTTAAATACTTTATTGAAAATCTCGCTAGAGATTTTTAATCTCTCATACCAATATTCATTGGCATGAGCTATTCTTCTTTGTTCTCAGAAAGTTCTAAAATTGCAGCTGCGAGATCGCCATGGTGCTTTTCTATGGTTTCTTGTGCTAATTCTTTAGTTGCTCCTGTTTGCTCGGTTACTGTGGAAATATCATCTTCATTGATTTCTGGTTCTTCTGATATTGCTTGTTCTTCTAGTTCTCCTGCGATTTGGAATGTTTCTTGTCCCATCATGTTTACTTTCTGTACTGAGGGGTTGTTGATGATGAGATCTTTATCTGCGGTTTTAATGATGACTTGGGTTGCTTCAATATCTACCTGCTTAATACCCATCTTTTTCATCATTTGGGCAGCCTTTCTTGGGTTCATTCCAGGTATCATTGTTAAATCCCCAACATCTGATTTCCAAAAGAATAGAGAAGAATCATAATGACCATGACTACTAGACAGAGTACGATGATGTGGCCGGGTTTGAACTCGATTCTTGATTTGTATTCGTCAAAATACCGTACTAAACCACCCATTCCTGAGGGCATTGAGATCTTATCGTTTGCCATGAGAAGTTAGAATAGTTGCTGTTTTAAATAGGTTTTGTTTTAGCGCGCGTAGATGACTAGTGATGTGTAGGGAATTAGCTTTTGTAGTTCTTCGTTCGGTTTGACCAGTTTTTCTTTTGCATTTACATGTCCTTCACCCACTACAATAATCGCTCTTCTGCTTTTCAATTTTTTCATGTATTTCTCTATGTTTTTGGTCATAGCTTTATTTCTCTCTGGCCCCCAAACACGAAAAATTCTAGCCTCGAATTCATCAAATTCTTTTCTTGTTTGCAGCATTAGTTTTTCAATTCCTGGATCGGTATTGCGATGAATCTGCCGTACCGCTTTAGCTGCTCTTCGTGGATCCAATCCTTTCTTAATCAGTTTAGCAAGCGTCCTGCCTTCTTCTTCCTTTTTGCTTTCATAGAATCCTGAGTTGATATCCTTTTTTAGCATTTTACAACGGTTTCCTTGTTTTTTGTGAAACTCTGCATGATTTTGGTTAAAGATTTTGCTATTGGTGGTTCGCCACGCGTTCCCTTTGGCAGCCACCAAGATATATGGACAGAAGAATGGCATTTTTAGATCTTTATTCTGATCAAGCAGGAAGGTGGTGTAGCGATTTACTTCCTTGAGGAAACGTGCAGGTAGATCGTGAGGCATATATACTTGTTTGCGCAAACTGAGAAAGGTATCCAAAAGCGCATGATGTGCCAGAATTACATAATTTTCGAATATCAACTTTTCATCTTCGACTCCGAAGGTAGCAATTTTTTTGGACTGGCGTAGATAGGGGAAAATGGGGTACGCCTCAATTTGTCCTACTACCGTACCTTCTCCGTGATCGATGTCTCCTATTTTTCCAACCTGGATTTTTCCAGTCCCGATTCTTCTTTTCAGTTCATTACGAAAATCGCTTAGCAAATCTTTGCGAGGGGGGCCGTAGTATGGTTCAAATCCAAGTGAATCTACTTTGAGTACCGGAATGGCTTGCTCCAATAATTTTGCGATGTTTTCATGGACACGTTCATAATGTCTTTCTCCTATAATGATGACTTCTTGATCAGTGTTCTTGTTTGTAAATGGACCCAGACCCATATGTTTGTTATAGATTAGTCTTGGTATGTGGCCACGCTTAATCAGCTCTTTAAGGGGTAGGTTTGCTATTCTCGGATGGTCAGATGCTGGCGCGTCAATTTTTAGGCCTTCTTTTATTTTATTGCTTCCCCATCTCCCCAATAGGGCTGCTCCTACCGATGCCGCAATTCCTTTCATGGCTGTTCTTCTATTGAATGTGTGTAAACTATTGAGGAGATCAAAAAAATCTCTTTCTATTGTTCGTTCATCCCATAAACTCTCCTTCAAATCATTAAATTCACAAGCGTAAATAGCTTTTCGTTGTTTCTCGAGGAATTCTACAAATTCCTTTGACTTGCTTCGAACAGATTTCAATATCCGTATTGAGCCGATTCCTTTTGCAACTCCTGGAGCTATTTTTTGCAACTCCTGGTTCAGAGAGGGATTATTTAGAACTTCTAGTTGACGACCAATGATTTCATCAACCCTCATAATTGAATGATCCGCAAAATCTTTTTTGACGGAATTATCCTTCCGGTGTAATAGTATCATAACCCATAGTCCTACTGTTTCCCCTTCCTGCACTTCACGTTCAAAAAAGTGAGTGATATTTTTTTTGAATAGGTCAAATGTTTCTAGTTTGTACTCTGTTATGTTATCTAGAAATTTAGTATAATTTTTCGCGATAGTACAGTCCCGTAAGGCCCATTTTATTGAATCTAGTTGACTTGAAAATTTCCCTAGCGCACGCACTTTTTCCCCAGCTAGTTCTTTCATGGGCTCAAGATGTTTTACAAGGTTCCATGGATTCTTGATTACGTTCACGTTTCTGTTATTGAAGTGCAGGTTTAATAAACTTTGTAAAGAAAAGAAAAAAAGGACCAGCGTAAGCCACCTTCTGTTACCAACCATTTCTAGTCGGCCTTAGCATTGAACTAAGCGGTGTTACACCTTGCTCCGGCCAGGTCTCGCCGTTTCATCCATTCTTCCCACAACGTCTTCCGGTTAACTCGGTTCTGTCGCCATTACCTTCACGGATTTCATCCTCGTGGGAAGGGGTCTCGTTTCGTTGCGGTTGCCGCACATCACTGCACCTCCATCCCGGGAGTGACCATACTTCAATTGTCTTGGAAGCGTTCTGATCGCTTCGCGCCAGAGAGTTGAAGTGGAGGGTGGACTTTCCTCAGTTCGAACTGCAAAATTGGCTTGACGCCATAAATCCGTAAACGAATTTAACATCGCAGGAACCGTTAGCTAAGCGCTGATCCTTTAGTGTTCAGTAACTGCTTTTTCTTTAAAAAAGCTACTCTTTCTGGTATCCTTTTACCTGTAGCTTGCCTTTTCCGGAGAAGACTTCTTTTTCAAGGGTTATTGCGAATCCTTTTTCTTTTGCTGCCTCTGCAATGAGAGTTTGGTCGCGCTGGATGATGGTGAGCGTGCCTTTAGGTTTAAGAATGAAGGCTGCTTGGTAGAACAACTCCAGATATCTTTTTTTGAGATCTCGTGCATTGGAAAATTTGCTTGGTTCTGGAGGATGGGTAATGATTTTATGAACGGATTTTTTTTCTAGCTTGGTATCGAGCCAGTCTACATCGAAACGTGAAAATTTGATTGCTTTATGGATTCCTGCTATTTTTGCGTTCTTTTTTGCTGCCGTGACGTTCGGCATCTTGGCATCATAGCAGAAAATATTTGGTTTTTTGACTTCTGTTTTTTTATCGTGCTTGGAGAACCATTTTTTCCAGTCTAATTGCAAGGGTTTGAGTTTTTTGAAGGCGAGTTTGTCTTGGCTATAGAAATTGATGGAGGTTTTTGTCTGTCTGAGGGCAGCTTCAATACAGATTTCTCCGGACCAGGAAAAGGGATCGAGCAAGATTTCTTTTTCTTTCCATTGTGCTATATGTAGTAGTCCGGCTGCGATGGTACCACGTAATGATGCTGGATTGGGAAAGATTTTGTACTCTCTTTTGTGTAGATCTTTACCTGCGTAGTCTATTGCGAGGTAGGCCTTCTTTTTGGTGAGCACAAGAAGGATATTGAGTTCGGGTTTACTGAGGTTGACTTCTAACTTCTTATTTTGTTCAAGGATGAGTGCTCCAATCTCTGCAGCCATTTCTTCTCTTGGTAAATCGGTATCGCAGCTGATTCCGGTAACGCGAAATGTGGTTGTTTTGTCGACCCAATCGCTCCAAGGTACTTTTTTTATTGCTGTTTTTGCTTGATCAAGAAGGTCTTCTTCGTCCTTGTAGGGAATTTCTGCTAATAGTTCTCCCACATAATCGATGGTCTGGGCTTTGTATGCAAGAAGGCAGATGTTTTCTTGTGTGGTTTGCGCAAGTACTAGAAATTCTTCAATCTTTGTTTTGGCTTTCGTGAGGCTCTTGATTTCTTGTTCTGCAGCTTCTTCGAGGCCGTGCGAGACTACTGTTAGTGTATTCATGAGCTAGAAAAATAGTTTTCTTTATTTAAGGTGATTGGTCTTTTGCTGGTTCTTCAGTTGATTCATCTTCGGGTGGTGTTTCGTCATTGCCATTTTCCGGAGTTGTCTCTTCGCTGATAATCTTGGCAGCTGCAACTACTTTATCGCCTTCAGACAGGCGCATGAGGCGCATTCCTTGGGTTGCACGGCCGATTACGGAGATGCCGGAAGCTGCGGTACGGATGGTGATTCCTTTTCTAGAGATAAACATGATTTCATCGTTTGTTTCTAAGGATTTTATTGCGATGACTTTTCCATTTCTTTCGGAGCAGATGATGTTTTTGACGCCTACACCTCCACGACCAATCAATCGATACTCTTCGATGCTTGTTTGTTTTCCATATCCATTCTCGGTGATCGTTAATAGACTCTTTTCATCTTGGCCGATGACCATATCGATGACTTCGTCGTCGTTTTTGAGGTTGATTCCGCGAACACCTTTGGCAGATCTTCCAGTTGCTCGAACATCTTGCTCATTGAACTTGATTGCCATTCCGTTTTTCGTTGCAATGAGGATTTGTTTACTTCCATCGGTTTTCTTTACCGTTATTAATTCGTCATCTCCGTCGAGGGTGATGGCAATGATTCCTCCTTTTCTCGGTCTGGAGTATGCTTTTAATTCGGTTTTCTTTACGGTTCCTTTTCGTGTGGTCATGATTAGGTTTTGACCTTCTTTAAATTCAGCTACTGGAATAAACGCAGTTATCTTTTCGTTTTCTCCGAGATCAAGTAGGTTTGCGATGGACTTTCCTAGTGCTTGGCGTGATGCTTCTGGAACATGGTAGACTTTCAGCCAGTGGATTTTTCCTTGATCGGTGAAAAACAGAATATGGGCGTGGGTGTCTGCAACAAAGAGATCTTCGACGAAGTCTTGTTCTTTTGTTCCTGCTGCAATAACTCCTTTACCGCCGCGTTTTTGCTGTTTGTAGACGTCTAGTGGTTGTCTCTTAATGTAGCCTGAATGTGTAATGGTGAGTACCATACGCTCTTGTTTGATGAGGTCTTCCATGTCGAACGTTTCTAGTTCCATATCGGTGATTATGCTTTTTCTTTCGTCACCGAACTTTTCTTTTAATTCGTTGAGCTCAGCTTTTATGATGTCGAGTATTTTTTGTTCTGATGCCAGGATTCCTTTGAGATGTTCGATCTTTTTGAGTAGTTCGCCATGTTCTTGCTTTATTTTGTCTTGTTCTAATGCAGTTAATCTAGAAAGACGCATTTCGAGGATGGCATTTGCCTGAATTTCTGAAATGACTAATGCTCCCATTAATTTTTTTCTAGCTTCGTCAACGGATTTGCTTTCTTTGATGAGGGTGACGGTGTTATCGATATCGTTTAATGCTTTTAATAATCCTTCAAGGATATGTGCGCGTTCCTCTGCCTTTTTGAGGTCGTATTGTGTCCTTTTCGTCACCATCACTTTTCGATGTTCTACGAAGTAGTGGATGAGTTCTTTGAGGTTTAATCTTCTAGGTCGGTTTTCTACGAGTGCAACAATTCCAATTCCGAATGAATCTTGTAGACGGGAATGCTTGTAGAGGAGATTGAGAATGACTTCTGCGTTGGCATCTTTCTTTAGTTCGAAGACGATGCGCATACCGTCTCGGTCGGATTCGTCTCTGATGTCGGAAATGCCTGGGATCTTGTCGTTTTTGACTAGGTTTGCAATATTGATGATGAGATCTGCTTTGTTGACGGCGTAAGGTATCTCTGTAACGATGATTCTGTTTTTGTCGTTGTCGATTTGGGATTTTGCACGTACAATGACCTTACCTCTACCTGTTTTATATGCTAATTTAATTCCGGCAGTGCCACAGATGATTCCTCCTGTTGGGAAATCGGGGGCTTTGATGTGTTGCATCATCTCATCGATGTCAATTTCGGTGTTGTCGATGTAGGCTATTGCTGCATCACAGGTTTCGTTGAGGTTGTGTGGCGGGATGTTGGTTGCCATGCCTACAGCGATACCGGATGATCCATTAATTAAGAGATTAGGAGCTTTAGAAGGTAGTACGGTGGGTTCTTTTAGCGATCCATCGAAGTTGTCTTGGAACGGTACGGTTTCTTTGTCGATGTCTTCTAGTAGTTCTTCTGCAAGCTTTTGCATTTTGGCTTCGGTGTAACGCATTGCAGCTGCATTGTCTCCATCTACGCTTCCAAAATTACCATGACCATTGATTAGTGGATATCTTAGCGAGAAATCTTGTGCCATTCGCACCAATGAATCGTAAACAGCGGTATCGCCATGCGGATGGTACTTACCGAGAACGTCTCCAACGATTCTTGCGCACTTTCTGAAGGGTTTATTTGATTGGAGGCCTAATTCATTGCTTGCAAAGAGAATTCTTCGGTGTACGGGCTTTAAACCATCCCGGACATCAGGTAGGGCACGACCTACAATAACGGACATAGCGTAATCTACATAGGATTGTCGCATCTCGTCCTCGATTATTCTGGGGACTATTTTCTCTCCTGAATGTTGTTTTGGTTCGTCCATATTGAGAAGTTTCTAGTACTATGGAGGGGAACTTGCTTTATGTTCACTCCTTTTATGATAGCGTATTTATTGTTCGTTCACAATAATCAAAGTGCATATCTTGTGTAATTGATAGTGCACTTTGATATATAAACGTTTGGATTAAATTTTAGTGTTTAAAGGCTTCTCGATTAAGAATTCTAAGGTTTGAGCCCGTCGGTGAAGGTGCCATATGTGGTTATTTTGGGTGTTTTGTTGCTGTCTTTGGTTAAGTTATCTCGGACTTTGAAAGATCTTGAGCAGTAGACACATTGCTTTCGTTTTTTCATGATATTTTGATCTGGGCAGGAGTATTTCATTTGGTTCTTGCATTGTGGACAGCGGACTAGGAAGTAGAACATATTTTGAGGTAATGAGTTTGTGTTTTTATGGGTTTTGTTGACTGGGCCACATATATTCTTATAAATGTCAATTCATTCCTTCTGGTTATGATGCAGTGGATTTTTGCCTTCCCGACAATGATGGTGTTATTTTGCCTCTTTATTGCTCTTTTTGTAGTTGTGTTTTGGGTTTGGGCGTTTATCGATTGTTTACGGAGTAAGAGGGATCCTGCAGAAAAGCTTTTATGGATTGTGATCATTCTTTTCTTTCCGTTGATAGGGGCACTGCTCTATTTACTCGTTGGAACACGTGGAGGTACGAAGATGACAAAACATAAAGGAAAAAAGTTGGTACGATCAAAGAGAAATCGTTTGTTGGGAGGAGTATGTGCAGGTGTCGGAAAATATCTTGGGATTGATCCTACGGTTGTTCGGTTGGTATGGGTCTTGTTGAGTTTGGCAAGCTTAGGAACGGGTGTTTTGATTTACCTGATCGCTTGGATCTTAATTCCGGAAGAATAAGGTTATTTCTTTTTTTCTTCTTTTTCTAACTTTTCAGGATCTTTATTGGGTTCTGCATGAGGGATTTCTTCTTGTAATTCTTCATCAACATCTTCTAGTTTTTTTGGAGGTTCTTGTTCTTTGTCTTCTTCTTGTTCAGGAGTTTCTTCTTCAGCTGGTTCCTCTTCGGTTGTGTCGTCTTCCTCTTCTTCTGGCTCTTCTTCATCCGTTTCTTCTTCTTGGTTGCCAGTGGATTTTCTGAGGAGTTCATCGACTTTTGCGTCGACATCGGATTCAACTTCGGCGGATGATTTTTTGGGTTTTTCTCCAGTAACCATGCCTTCTACTTCATCAACGACCTCTTCGCCCATCTCTTCTGTGTATTCGAGACCTTCTTCATTGGATTCTTCCTCTGGTTCTGCTTCTTCATCTTCAGGAACGTCTACCACGTCTAGATTGCCGACTTTTTCTTCTATGACTTGGACGCTTTCTTGTTTTTCTTTTTCTAATTCGTCTTGTGGTTCGTCAAATTGTTCTAATTCTGTTACGGTACCATCCGCTTCGACTAGATCTATTTCCGCCCCAGCTTTTTTTGCATCTGTTTTCTGATCGCGTTTGATGGTGTCGATTTCTTGTTCTTTATCGGTGATTGCCTTAGCGATACCTTCGAAGTCTTGGAACTTTTCTTTTAATTTGTCTTCTGGAAGATCGAAATACTCGAAGAATTTTTCTGTTAGTTTGATTAATCTTGTTCGTCCGAACTTTTGTCTGGTGATGTAGCCTAACTCTTCTAATTCGGAGAGATGATCGTAGGCTTTGTTGGTTCGAATTTTAATTAAATCAGCTTGCTTGATGGGATACTTGAATGCGATGACGGCTAATGTTTCTAATAATGTTTTGGAGAGTTCGGTTTTGGTTACTACCTGTCTTACGCTTTCGATGTGTTCGTCTTTTACCGTTAATTTCCAGGCATTTCCATCATCTATGATGTGGATGGAGGAGTGACGCTGTTTGTATTCTTGTTCAAGTTCTTTTAGTGTTTCTCTAATATCTTCAGGAGTAGCTTTGGTGAAGGTTTCTAGCTCTTCTAGCGTCATTCTGCGACCCGAAGAGAACAGTAGTGCTTCTATTTTGTATTTTAGTGTCATCAGTCCTCTTTTTCTTAATTGAATAGCAGGTATATAAATGCTGTGACGTTGTATACTCAAAGCAAATAATTATCGAACTTTTGTTTGCTTTTCCTAATAAGCAAAGGCAATATCTATGTTCGAATATTTTTTGCCTTTGCTATAGCTGCGTGCAGGTGTAACCCCCAAGGTAAATCTGCTTATTCGCTTTTTGCTACTTCGTATTCATCGTCTTTCAGAGTGAGTTTTCCTTCTTTGACTTCCTGGTCTAGGAATTCCTTCAGCCGCTCTGGATCGATTCCGGAGAGCTTTTCCAGCTTCTCATAGGTGTTTCTCCCGACTGAAATGAGTACGGCAATATTATTGCGGAGCATGTTATTGAGATTATTTTTGAGAAAGGTACTTTCGGCACGTAGTTGTTTGGCAACCATGTCTACCTGGTGGAGTTTTGCTTGGAGATCGTTGAATACTGCGGAGATGTCGCTATTTTTTAGCAGGAGCTCTGCTGGTTTTTCGATGTCAATAGAACTTGGCATGTAGTCGAAGCAGAATCCTACTAAAGTATCCATTCCTTTAGCAACCATTTCAATTTCGACATAGGTTGAAAACAGTGATTTTTCTAGTTTCTTAGGAGGTTCGAATTTCTCATTGAGGATAGAGATATCGGAATTTTCTTTGATTTCCTCGACAAGCATACGTATCGTTTTTTCAACGTGGGCTTTAGGTTTGCCTAGTACCTCGAGGATGGTACGCGCTCTGATGGGGTATGTTGTTGCATCTGCCATAGGTTCTTGGAGTAAAAGTTTCTTTAAAAATATTGCTATCGTTTAAGGGTAAGTGTGATGGCATAGAGGGTCATGAGCACGGCGAAGAGATAGACGCCGATCTCTTTCGTTTTAAAGGTGGTTGATTCGTATACGGTGATGAAATTCCCAGTGACTGGTGGAATTTGTGATTGAGTATTTGTTGCGGTGAGGATGGTTTCTGGGTTTTCTTGTAGAGTATTCGTGATTGTTGGTTCTTCACTTTCACCGATGATCTGTATTGTACGTAGCACTCGCTTTTCTTTTTCGCCATCATCCACCGTGTAGCGGAGCATGAGATTGTAATCGCCAGCCGGAATATCTTCTAGATTGTTTTTGAATACGGTTTGCTTGGATCCTCGTTTCTCAATGAAGACTTCCTTGAGGTTCGATTCGCGTTCCCCAGAATAGGAGGTGCTGCCTTTGAAGAGATAGCTCCACATTTTCAGATTGTGATGGCGGTTATCGTTATTTTCTATGTAGATGGTGGTTTCTATCTGGCTATTGCTCCTGGCGTCGGTAGGATACTCAGTAATGTCTACGAGGAGATCGGGTTGCTGTTTGGCAAGGCTTTCTTTGGGGCAGATGGAGTCTTGGGTGCCTGCAACTTCAATCTGAAATGCGGTTTCGTCGCCTAGTCCTTGCGCTTTGAGGATGTAGGTGTCGGATTCATAGTCTAGATCGCAATTAGGTTTTATTTGCACCGGGATTGTGATTTCGTAATGGGTGAAGATATCTGGAAGATAGACTTTGGATTGTTTTGTTATTTTATGCTCTTCGTTTTCCATCCACAATGCCACGACCTCTTTTTTTGTGTCGCCTTTGTACACTTTTACTTTGGCACGTATGGTCTGGCCGAAGGATGCTGTCTCATCAGACCCGAGATCGTATATTTTTTCTATTATGATATTGGAATCGTTTCCGAGTGGATCGTCCAAAAGGGTGAAGATTTGTTGGATTGAGTTGCTTGCTAATTCTTGATCTTCGCAGTTGACTTCCATTTGTGCTGTAAGTAGATAGGATTTTCCTTTTTTGAGATTAGGAGAGTATTTAGATGAGGATTTTCTTGAGGTTACGGTGCGATTGGTCCAGGGTTTGTAGGATTTTACGAAGTTTCCGGTAAGGTCGCGAATGGATGCGGTGGCAGAGGTGATTGTTTTATTGCCATACTGTTTTTTAGCTCTCAGCTGCCATTCGAATTCGTCTTGGGGTTCGAAAACGGTTTTATTCATCAGGACTTCAAGGTACCAATCGCATCCGGTGCTGGGTGTGGCGATTCTTGAACCGTTGTTGGGTAGTCCAGGTGTGGCGTTAGCAGGGGAGAAGGAATTGTTGAATCGAGCGTGTGAGAGGCCTTTGATGGATTGAGAGTAGGTTGCGGAATCTATGAGTTGAAGATTATTGTCATATAGATTGAAGGTTTCCCCTGGATTATTGAGACCGTTTCCCATCGCATCATCAGTGACGTAGAGTTTTATTGTGCTTGGATTAATGTCGAAATTATTGTAGACTCGAGTAGCGTCATCGGTGATGATGGCGAAGGCATGTCCCGGAATGATGGTTCCAAGTCCGAGAAAGAGGCCGCCCTCTAGTGTATCGTTTTCTTTTTCATCTCCAATATACCAGCCTGACACGTTTACGGATTGGGATTCGTTGTTGTAGAGCTCGATCCATTCGTTGAGTGAGTCGTCCTCAAATGGATCGGCATGGATTTCGTTAATCAGAACTGTTGCGTCACCTACACTTGATGCGAGAATGAATATGATTACTTGAAATCTTACTTTGCTGAGCGAGATCGTGATTAGTCCAATTCGATTTCTTTTACGACTGCGATGATATCTTCGTCTTTGTTGGGGAGGGAGTCTACAAGTAGCAATCTTACTTTTTGTTGCTTTCCTTTGAAGTAGATTCTTGCGGCGTCTTTTCTTTGTACATAGCTATTTGCGGGAACTACGGTCTCGAGAATGAGATGTTTGTTGGGATCACCATTGCGTATGGTTGAAGTCCACTCCTTATACACTTTAATTTCTATTCTCGGAACAATGGGATAATCGGCTTTGTTGATGATGGTGTATTCGACTGCAGTAACAAACCCATCGTCCTCCTTATTTTCTTCAAACTCGACGTTGTCAATTGAAAGTGTAATTCCGGAGACGGAGCCTGATGCCAAATCATCTACCTCGGGAAAGTTTAAGGAGCAGACTTCATTTTCATTTACTAGCGATCCATCATCGCAGCGTATTTTTATTGATTCTACTGCTTCTACTTTCGTTTTTGTGGGGCAGAGTGAACAGTCCTGCGAGCATTCTTGTTGGATGCATACTGGACATGAAACTTCGGGACAGCTCATGTTCTGTTCTATGATGACGTTTCCGGTGATGTTCTCTTCAGAGAATACCATGTGGAATCCGGTTATGGAAATGATTGCTACAACGAGAAAGGTTAGAATATTGGAATTGAATTTGGTTAATAGCACTGCCTTAGTTACTTTCCAGGCTCGCCCTTTCTTTGTGAGTGGTTCTTCTTCTTTTTCGAATGGGTCCATTGTCGATTGATGATTTTCTAAGGTTTTTCCTTTATATATCTTTGTGTTGTTACCATTGTCAAATGCACCTAAAAGCTTTAATAGCCAAAAGTTGCAAATAGTTGTTACGGGGTGAGTATTATAAGTTTTTTAGATATGTTCAAGAAACAGGATAAGGGCGTTACTCTAGATTTACCTCCAGAACCTCCGAAACTGCATGAAGTTACGGGCAGTAAAGGAGGAGAGCTTGATGGTGAATTGTTGCCTCGACACCTGAAACCACATCATGACGAACATCATGAGCTTCCACCGTTGCCGGATTTAGATGATGATTTGCCGGAATTGGAACCGCTTTCTACTGGAGATCATGGTTTGAAAACGGTTGATGATTTGAAACTTGATGATTTGCCGCCGTTGCCTTCACCGGAAGATACGCTTGATCATGATCTTCCGGAGATGCCGAAACCACCTGTTCATCATACTGCTCCACATCACTTTCCTAAACCGTCAGAGCATCATGATCACTTTCCGAAACCACCTGCACATCATGAGGCACCTCACTTTCCTAAACCACCTGTGATGCCGCCTATGCCGAAACCACCTGTTCATCCTGATCACATTCCTAATCCTCAGGCGATGCCTCCACCGAAACCTATGAGAACTCCTCATAAGGCTATTCAGGAAGGACCTTCGTTTGGTGATTTGTTTCCAGAGGATCATCCTGCGATGCAGGGTGGGGCGCAAGATAAGATTATTCGTGATGATGCTGCATTCTTGTCGGTGTTATCGTTCGAGCGTGTTTTAGGAGATATGCAGACGTCGCGCGAAGATTTGAAGCGGATACATCACTATGTTTCCGATATTTCGGGATATGTGGGCGATGAGGATAAGGCATATGCCTCGTTTAGAGAGGATATTATTGATATTCAGCAAAGATTAGCAAAAATGGACAAGGTGTTATTTACCGCATAACTAGAGGTGACCAAGATGGATGACGGAGTATTCGTAAAAATTGATGATTACAAATCTGTTTTAGATATTGTGGCAAAGGTGAAAAGTAAAATTCATGATGCTCGCAGTACGATAGAGCAGATTAAGCATCTGAAGCACCGAGAGGATACTGAATTGGGTGCATGGGGACAGAAGCTTGATGATATTGAAGGAAAAATGGATGATTTAGACAGAACGATGTTTAGACCTCCTGCATAGCTATGGCGAAACAGAAAAAAGATGAAGCATTGTACGTGGGATTGCAGGGTGCACCACAGATTAGAAGGGTAGTGTTAACTAATTTAAAGGATACGCTCGAGATGCTGAAGGCGTTCGAGGAGTTTAAGCAGATTAGAAAGCAGAAGCATAGTTCGTTTACGACGTTAAAAGGCCATGTTGAGGAGATTACGCAGCTTGTTGGTAAGTTGAGAGGTGCGTTGCCAAAAGTTAAACAGTCAACGCTGAAAAAAGAGGAGCGGCCGGTTAAGATTGCTCCGAAGCCTAAACAAAAAGCTGCTCCTACTCCGATTGCACATTCTGAATTGGACAAAATCGAGAATGAATTAGATACGATTGAACATCAATTGAATGCGATGGGGTAAGGTTTTTATACAGATCCTAGTTCTATTTACTTTCACTCTTGTGGGGATGCCGGAGTGGTCAAACGGGATAGACTCAAATTAGTTAAGTGATGAGCGTCAAGCGATGATTTTGCTATCTACTTGGGCGAAATCTATTTCCTTAGTGGATACGGGGGTTCGAAACCCTCTCCCCACATTTTTTCTTTTATAGTTTTTATTTACATAATCAATACACTCGTTGAGTTCACCCTTTTTGTACTCGTTGAGTCTAAATCCTATGTTTTCTCGAAACTTTAGTATATTCATTCTATTTCCCAATATTCGAAATCCTTGGCTGTAGGTCTTACTTCCATCCTTTTGTAGAGATTGGAAACTTGGTGAGTCGATTTTGCTGCACTTCACCGAGAAGCTTTCGGTAAGATGTTTAATCTGCGATATGAAACCAGTTAGCTCTTTCTGATATTTCTTAATTTTAGTCATGTGGAACCGAGCCTCTCTGATAAAACGATTTCTTTTTAGTTTTATAGTCGCTAGCTCGTCATCAAAAATACCTTGCAAGAATGCTCTTGCTAGTGGTTTGGAGCGCACTATCCACTGAGGAACTGAGAATACTTTTTTGGTTTTGTTCCCTATTGGGGCCCCCAGGGCGTAGACATACCTACCAAATAGACAGTCATTCACTTGTAGCAGGTAGCTGATTCCCTTACTTTTTCTCATCCTTAGAGGTAAACTTGATTCCGGTAGAGAATAGTTCTCCTTTATCAGTTTCTTGAGATTCGAGAGGTCCTCAATCGTTCCTGCAAAACGACACGTAAATAGGGCATCAAGATTGCCATCGCCCATCACTTTTGCCACCATATATGCCGAGACGCGAGCAAACTTGGTCTCTTGCAGTAGGGGTAGCCATCTCCTTTTCTTAAGACGGTCAAATTGCTTTTTTTGTGAAGATTGATACGTTTTCATCACTGCAGACATATCCAAAATTACGTTATTTTTCATTTTAATTTCCCCACCTCATCTTGAGATTTCTTTCGGTAGCGTGAAGAAATCTTTGGGTTTGCGGTTTGGGCTGATTAGCGAAACTCTATAATTGCTTTTAGTGTCGAGGACCGAAGAGTATTATTTAAGAGTTTTGTGTGTCCTCTCCGCATTTTTTTCTTTTTTTTCTTTTGAGGGATATGTTTATATATTGGAGTCTCGATAATAGGGGGATGAAACATAATGTAAAGACGACTTCAATTTTATTGGGGCTCTTTTTTGTTGCTCAGATTATTGGATTATTTGTGATTCAGAATTATATTGATGTTGATGCTGCTCGAGAGGGCGAATTGGTGTTTAAGGAGCTGCCCTTCGATTTGGAGCGGCCGCCGATTGAGCAAAGTACATCCTTTCTGTATATTATTGCTGCGATCTTAGTGGGGACGTGTTTAGTATTGTTGTTGATTAAATTTAACAAAACTACTTTATGGAAAGTCTGGTATGGATTAGCGGTGGTGATTTGTTTGACGATTTCGCTGGCTGCTTTTGTTCCTGCAATTAGTGCGATCGCGGTAAGTGTTGTTGTTGCATTTTACAAAGTTCGACGAAATAATCCGATCATTCATAATTTGACTGAGCTTTTTATTTATGGCGGATTGGCAGCTATTTTTGTTCCGGTGATTAATGTGGTGTCGGCGATCTTCTTATTGTTGGCGATATCGGTGTACGATTATATCGCGGTTAACAAGGTTAAACATATGGTGACCATGGCGAAGTTTCAGACGAAGGCGAAGGTTTTTGCGGGCTTGATGGTGGGTGGTGTGAAGCCAGGGAAGAAGTTAAAGAAATTGCCAGCTCCTCAAGCAGGCAGGGTGGCAATTCTAGGTGGTGGAGATATTGGTTTTACTCTTTTATTTTCTGGAGTTATTTTTAAGGGATTGATTTTGAGTTCTCCCGGTACTGCATTTTTGAAGACGCTTTTGATTCCGGTTTTTGCTACGCTTTTTTTGGGAGCGCTTTTATTTCTTGGAAAGAAGGGAAAGTTTTATCCTGCGATGCCTGCGATCACGGCTGGTTGTTTGCTGGGCTATTTCGCAACGTTGGCTTTCTAAAGTTGTTGCATGCCTTCAATTAGAGTTCGTTGTCCCTTGTCGACGGAATAAGAAAGTGGATTGATGACCATTCCATCTCTTGCAGCGATGGTTTGGACGCCGGTTGCTTTATGGATTTCTCTGACTTGATGGAGTGGATCTGCATCCAGAACGCTATTGCCGAAATGGGTTAGAATTGCGAGGCGTGGTTCGACCGCAGTGATGAGGTCGATTGCATCTTCGATGCTTAGATTATCTTGCGCTGCTTGTTTGTTAACTCCCGGAACATTCATGATGAGGATGTGGATTCCCTTGAGATCTTTGATGAGATCGTCCGTTAATGAGGTATCTCCGGTGTAGCCGAGAGAAAAGTAGGGTGTATGGAAGGTGAAGCCGATGGACGGGGTGTCGCCGTGTTGAGTAGTGAGTGCTACAATCTCAATTGCATTTATTCCAATGCGTTGTCTTGGATTGAGTACTAGTGTTTTTTCTAGAAAGTTTTTGGTTCTTGGTTGGAGGATTGCTGGAAGTTCTTCCGTACCTTGCACTACGGATTGTTCTCCTACTAATACTCCTTGTTTATCTACTCCATGGACGGTCATCGCATCTATGAGTACATTGAGATCGTTACAGTGGTGCAGATGACGATGCGTAACAAAAATTCCGTTGGTGCCGCGCACATTGACTCCGCAGAGTGCGGATTGCATGAGTGCATTGGGACCGGGATCTATATGAAACTGATTTTCGTCTACTTGTAGTACGAAACCGCCAGAACTTAATCTACCGCGTCCTACAACCTGACTTCCTTGGCCAGTACCTAAGAAAACAATCGATGATTTCACGTTTACCCCCCACGAGTAGGAAGCCGAAGCGGTTAATAAATATATCGATACTAGAAAAATCGTTTTTGAGATTATGAATGTGTTTTGATTGTTGAAGAATATCGCTTCTTTCCTTTCCAGTTGTGAAAAGTGCAAATTTGACGTAATTAGGCGAAACCTTTTTAAAGAAATAGTACTATAATAGGCTTAAATTAAGTATAAATTAGTACTAAATTGGTAAAATACTAAATGGTCAAAGTAGTTGTAAATAACGGGCAGTACAAACTTACTATTCCTAAGGACTTAGCAGAGGCAAAAGGCTGGACTTCTAAAACTAAATTGCGCTTTATTGAGACGGTAGAAGGTACGGTTATTCTGAAAGAGATTAAGCAGGAGAGGTTGGACAATGAGGAATAAGTCTTTCCGTGGCGTACATGCGTTTGGCGTAGTTGTTGCTTGCTTAGCATTGGCAGCAATGTTCATTCCTTTCTTTTCCGATTCGCAGATTACTGGATTTGTGGTGGTTGATCGGACGGTTGCGTATGAGGATGTTATTGGAAGTGAGTGGGAGGATTCCGTCGGAGAAAGTACGTATTTGTATACTTGGTTCCCGTCAACCCCTGGAGATTTGAGAAGTTTGAAGTTGAATGGTGTTGTTGAGGGTAGCGGCTCGGTTCGAGTAACTTTGGTAACTGAGGATGCAGAGTACCTGGTGTATAAGCAGGGAGCGGTTTCTATTGATGCTGAAGCTGAAGCTGTTGAGAATGCTTCGCTCTCTCTTAGTGTAGCTTCCTCTGAGTCTGATCAGATTCTTGGATTTACTCCTTCGCTTGATGTGGTTAGTGACAACCTCTGTAGCGTTTGGGAGGTTAATAGTGAGAGAGTGGCATGTTATGGGGATGACGCATGTTGTACGTTTGTGGGTTTGCCGTATTCTGCTGAATGGGATAGTGACTTTTTCTTATCACTCGGAAGGTATGGAGCTGTAAAGGAAAATATTGTTGAGGTGCAGACGATTCTGTATGATGTTGACTTTTCTATTCCTAGATCGGATATTCAGTATTCGAATAAAGTGGCAATGGAGGCGATCTTTGAGACCGATTCGTTAGAAGAGGTGTGTGTTGATACGTGTGGTCTTGTTGGGTTGAATGCTTCGGCTTATGTCCTGAGGATTGAGGTTGACAATGCATCGTTGAGGATTGAAGGTATTGGATATGGGATTGCTGAACAGCTTTCGATACCGGATAACCCTCCTGCTCTTGTTGCAGACATTTCTAATGTTACAGTGTATGAGAATTACACTGCTACTGTTGATTTGAGTCAGTACTTTGGTAGTTCCGGAGCTTTGGCGTATACTCCGTATACATCTGAAAATATTGACTTTATTGTTAGAGGAGATATTTTGACGATTACGCCTCATCCTGGCTTTACTGGAACTCGTGCTTCTTTTGTAACGGCGAATGATAGCTACTTGACTGCGGTTTCGAATATCTTTACTATTTCGGTTGTTGAGAAGCCCTTTACTTCGGATGATGTTGTGGTTACTGAGACGCTCGAGAGTGGTGCGGTTAGGATAGGTACTCCGGTTCGTTGGGTGAAGCGGGTTACGGCTGAACGTGCGGTGACGAATCTTTCTGTCAATCTTTCTCATGATCTGATTAATATTACTCTTATTGATATAGAGACTAATCGTGAGTTGGATGCTGGTCGAGTTCTTCTAACTGAGAGTGGCCGTGCTCGGAATTTGAGTGATTTCTATACTGAAATTGAGGTTGGGAAGATCGAGGTACTGGAGCAGAAGTTGCAGGATGAGAAAAGAAGTGTCATTCTAGATGATCCTACTGCGGTGGATGAGGTACGGCGGATTAACTCTGAGATTTTGGATCTGCAGCTTGAAAAGAATCTGATTACTGGATTTGTAGTGGTTGTTGATGAGGAACCTGGTTTGTTGACACGATTTGTTGAATGGGTTTCTGGTGATTCGATTACGGGTTTGGTTGTTGCTGAATTAGTGGATGAAGAGGTTGTGGATAGTGTTCTTATTACTCAGCCGGTTTCATCGGTAGAAATTGAATATTACACTGAAGGTCCAAGAGCGGTCGAGGAGAATGTGACGGGAGCAGTTAGATTAGTGCACATTAGTTCGGATATTCACTATGAGGATGTGCTTGCGTTTAGTAGGTTGTCGCAAGAATTGCCGCGAGAGCATATAACGGTGCATCATCTTGTTAATGATTCTCGTAATGAGGTTGCGTTCTTTGCCTTTGATACGAATAACAACAGTTTGATCGATTACATTGAATGGAATGTTCCTCATCTTTCGAATCAGACGTATGAGATTTCTTTGACTATTTTGAATGTGCAGAGTTATCCGGTACTTGGTGGTGAGTGGACGGTTGCATTCAATGTTACGGGAGTTGCTAATTTGACGATTGAGGCGATGAACGGGACTACGTATTCAGAGTATTATACGGATAGTAATGTTTCTACTAATGATTTGTTGCCTACGGAATTATCGTGTAATGAGGAAATCCTGTGGAGTCGAGCTGAGAATTTCTCACTTGATTCGGTACGGTTTGTGATTGGAAATGATACAGAGGTTAGTTTCAATGAAACACTTAATCAGAGTTTGAATTTGACGGCAATTAAGGTAATCAACTACACGTGTAATACTACTGGTTATCATACGATTGTCGAATTGACAACGGGAAAGCACTGGCAGGCGTTTAGTTTTGGAAATTTGACTGCGTATGCGAAGAATGATGTGGGTGCAGATTGTGATGATGGGTACGGGAATACTGGAAATGGGGCCGGATGTAACTTCCTTGATCCAGGCGATGATACCTGTATCGATATGGATGATGATTATGCGTTGGAATCTACCGATGATTGTCATTCCTCTATCGAATGTGACGGACATTATGGGTCGAGCTGTAGCTACTACGATGGATATTGGGAGAATGAAGGAATATGTTCGGATGGATCGGGTGGAGCTACCTGTGCAACCATGCCAGCTAGTGGTGAGCATGGTACTGGTCTTACCAATGGGGCTGCAACAGACTTCCATGACGGGGATGAATATGACATGTGTTCTTCTACAGAATTGCAGACTTGTGTTTCTGCATCAGGCGGTTTTGATCCGACTGCTGAAGGTATCTGTCTGGATGATGCTTGTTCTACTACGACTGGCCCGGCAGTTTTAGATTGCACCGATCAGGATTGTGCAGTTGCCGATATTTCGGATTCGAAAGTGGTCGATTGCGATAGTAGCTGCAGCTCCAGTGAGTATTCTTGGGCATGTGATTCCGCGACAGCTGCCACAGGTTGGGTGCAAGATGGGATCTGGGCTTATGATTCGGCATCAACATTCATGGATCTGTGCATTACCTCAGGCTATGTTTGTTATAATGAAGGTATGACCAGCTATTATAACTCCCATGACGGCGGTTCAACGGCATGTGACACAGGAGATGCATGTGATGCAACACTTACTGACGGTAATTTTGATAGTACGTATGGTACAATGACTGCTGGCGGAGAGTGTGCGGCATCTGTTTCGGGTAATCAATTTGATGGTCCTGATGTCGGAACTTCAGGATATGTTGTAAATGGAACTTCGGACAGTTCGATTGTTGAGGGTACTACATATTCAAGTGATCAGGAGATTAACTTTACTCATCCTACTTGGGGATTGCGGGTTTCGCTACATGCAAACTTTTCCACAGGTAATGTTAATCTGACGAACATGAGTATTAATCAGGATGAGCGGACTACGGTGACTAATTTTACTAGTGTTACGAACGTTCCTAAGAATCACACCTTGTTTGTTCCTTCGCGAGAGGAGATGGGTGTTATTGTGTGTCCGCACGAAAATATTCTTGAGAATGTAACGGCTGACTGTCCGGATGTTGTCGGCTTTTCGGTGGAGGAGTTGAATACGGGAGCTACGGTGGAGAGAGGAGGAGTAATTGCTCGTTTATTGGAGTATGGTACAGAGGATGAACGTTTCATGATTATGAATTTGTCTGGTTCGGGTGTACAGGAGAATGTTGCTGGTTGTGGAGCTGTTTTAGGAACGATTGGGCAGAATTATTCTCTTGCTAAGAATATTGCATCTTCCTCATATTATACTTGTTTGACTATCAATGCGACTAATGTTACGTTGGATTGTCGTGGTTTTAATATCACGTATGCAAATAGTGGAGTGGGTGCAGGAATCAACATCTCGAAGGCGAATAACGTACGTATTCATAATTGTGATGTTCGGCAGTATGCTGTAGGTACTGCACAATCAAATTCTCCAGGAATTTTGTTGCAGTTTTCTAATAATACTATCATTGAGAACACCACTGTGTTCACAAATGGTAGCACCTCCGTAGGAATTTACATGGATGATAAAAGTAATTATAATATTATTACGAATGTCTCTATTCAGGTAGCTGGAGGTAATGGGATTGAGTTGTATGGGACGAACAATGTAATTAATTATAGTAGGATCGTTATGGCATATCGGACCGGCTCCACCGGAGTTTATCTGAACAACGAGAATAATTCTATTGATCATAACGTTATTAATGGTACTGATAGCGGATATGGTGTCTTGGTATTTGCTGATAGAAATAATATTACTGCGAACAGAATTGTGGTGGGGGAAAGTCCATCCTATGGGATATCGGTGGATTCAAATAACAATACGATTCGAGGCAACAACATCAGCGTTAAATCTTTTTCCTTAGGTTCTTCTGGTATTTTCATTAACGGCGTAGATTATAACATGATCTACAATAATACGTTCCAGAATGTGACTGGCGCTGCTATTCACTTCTATAGCCAGGATCCTTATACTCAATACAACAATATCTCGAATAACACGTATAGAGATGTTCGAGGGTATGATCTTGAGGTTGAAGCTTCATCTGCGATTTACGACAACTGGTTTATTGATTATGGTTTTAGTAATTATTCGATTCCTATGAGCTCATCTACTCTTAGATTTAAGAGAAGTGGAAAAGGGATTATTAATTTTGCAGAGAACCGGGTAGGGGATTCAGGAGATAATCTTTCAAAAGATGTTCTGATAAAGCACAACTTTGCCGGTGTTAACAGTGAGCTTCGAACGTATCTAAACACTTCAACTGAAGCATCGAATATTACTCTCTACAATGTCAGTGATATTGGAGTAACTAATCACACTGTTTTGAGGAATGGAAAAGTTTGCAATGCTTCAACGGTTATTACCTGCGTTAATTTTACTCGATTGAATGATGCAACCGTAACCTTTGCGGTCGAGCACTTTTCCAATTATACTATCAATGGAACTCCGCCTGCATCAAATACCGCTCCTACTGTGCCTACGATCTTCTACCCTGTTTCCGGTACGAATTATACTTTTGTGAAGTATTTGAATTTTTCCTCAACGGATACACAGGGTGATCCGATTACGTATGCGGTTTACATCAATGGAACGTTGAATGTGACTACTACTACGAATGTTACTTCGTGGAATGCTTCGGATGGAATGTACAACATGACGGTTTCAGCAACTGATGGGACTGACAGTTCAGATAATGCAACGTATATCTTCTTCAGGCAGGGAGATACTACTGCGCCGGCTATTGACTTTAAAGCTCCAACACCAGCAAACGGATCAACCATCACTACTGATTATGCTACAATTAACATCTCAATTGATGAACTAAACCTAAAAGAAGTTATTTTTGATTGGAATAATACGAACTTTACGATCTTTAATGATTCTTTAGTGTTGATGATGAACTTTGAGAATAGGTCAGAATTAGGAGAAAGTAATACCAAGGTTGTTGATGTGAGTGCATATGGAAATGACGGAACAATGGGCAATGGCAATGAGTTTATCAATATCAGTAATGGAAAGTATGGCGGCACAGCCCAGTTTGATGGAACAGGGGATTATGTTAATATAGGAGACCCCGCCGATGGAAGTTTGGACTTTGGAACAGGCAACTTTACAATGTCTGCTTGGATAAAATCTGGAACAGTAGGCAGTAGAGAGATTTTCATAGCCAAGGATGATGATACTGGAGATGGCATCTGGTATTTTGAGTTGGGTAATGGTGTAGGTGGTGTGGCTTTAGCTGGTAAACTTGGAGTCTATATACATCAAGATGGTTCTAATAACTATTATAAAAGGATGACTGCTGCTACAGCTAGAATAGATGATAATGTGTGGCATCATGTTGTTAGTGCTATTGATAAATCAGATACTATAAATATTTATGTTGATGGTGTTTTGCAGACAACAGAGGTTTCTCAATCCGGAGGCACTTATGCAACTCTTAATATAAATAGTGATGATAATCTAAGGATTGGCGATGACAATAGAATTTCAAGTGCAGAATTTAGCGGTCAAATAGACGAAGTCCGCATCTGGAACAGAAGCTTATCGGCAGCAGAAATCTCACAATTCTACATGTCCAACTTACAAAAACTAAACACAACCCATTGGAACTTCTTCACAAACCAAACTGTAAATAATGATGAATCTTACAATTACTCAGCAACTGTAACAGATACTGCTGGAAATAGTAATCAAACTGAGATGAGAACCTTAACATATGATGACAACGTTGCGCCAACAATAACCTCAGTCAAAATAAACTCATCTCCAACAATAAACAACTACACCTATGAAAACATCACTGTCTGGGTTGATGCAACAGATGAAAACTCAGATACAATAAACGCATATATCAGATGGTTTAACCAATCTATTGAATGGCAAGACTCCACAGATAATAGGGTAACACCTATGACAGACGGAGCCTTCACCATAGCAGACACAATAAACGCCTCCAGCATAACTAAAAACCAAAACTGGACAGCCATGATCCAGATTGATGATGGCACAGTTAATGCTACAGCCTTTGTAAACGCTTCCTTGGTAGTAAGGAACTCACCTCAGAATATCTCTGATGTAACCTTAAATTCCACCCTAACATACAACAAATCAGATGAAGACATCTCATTATGGCTAAGAGCAACAGATGTAGATAATGAAACAACATTCAGAGTCCACACCAGATGGTTCAACCATCTGACTGAAGATACAACATTACAATCAACGATAAATACCTCATTGGATGTCTTAACTAATGTCTCAACAGTAACAGCTGGAAACTTGACAGCTGGATCTAATTGGACAGCTATGGTAAGAACCTATGATGGAGATTTAAATTCCTCATTCCTGAATTATACAATATCTATAGGGGATGGAGACCTTCCAGGAATTAACTTCTCTGACAACACTCCTGGAAATGACTCCACCTTAACAGTGGCTTATGCAGAAATAAATATTAGTATCAATGAGACAAATCTAGATGAATTAAGTTTCTATTGGAATAATACGAATTATACAATGTTTAACGAAAGTACTCAACTCTTGATGAATTTTGATAACAGAAGTGAATTGGATGAAAACGGATCCATAGTAAAAGATTTCAGTAAATACAATAATAATGGAACAGTTGTGGGTGCGGTTGTAAATACAACTAATTGTATAAGTGGAAATTGTTATACTTTGGATGGAACAAATGATTACATCCAAATTCCTGAAAATAATGGAGATCTAGATATCCGAGATAACTTTACTTTAATGGCATGGGTTCATGTTACAGGAAGTGGATCCGGGGAAGATAATCAATATGTTATTGATAAACAAAATGTTTATTCTCTTTTTATAGAAGATGATGAACGAGTTACCTTTTATGATGGAGGTGGAACAACTACTACAGATACCATTAATCTAAATCAATGGCACCATATAGCTGCCACCTATAGTTCAGGAGCTTCCTCTGATCAACTTAAAATCTTCATAGATGGAAAAGTAAGCACTACAGGAAGTGAAAATGCTCCAGTATCAGTAACGGATCAACCACTAAGAATAGGATGTTATACTAATAGTGGTGGTGCTTGTGGCAGTTCATGGGGATTCCAAGGAAATATAGATGAGCCAATGATAATTAATCGAACGTTATCTGAAGTGGAAATGTTACAATACTACAAATCACGAATAACAAAACTAAACACAACCCATTGGAACTTCTTCACAAACCAAACAGTAAATGAAGATGAATCCTACAACTACTCAGCAACTGCAACAGATACTGCAGGTAATAGTAACCAAACAGAGATGAGAACAT
>Ga0187833_10001047_pt1 | contig 32381 bp, 30 predicted proteins | sample ETNtaG_37_FD_167968 | JGI IMG/M metagenome (GOLD analysis project Ga0187833, IMG submission 167968) | Marine microbial and viral communities from oxygen minimum zone, Eastern Pacific Ocean - ETNP2014_SV_400_PacBio MetaG (Illumina Assembly) | ecosystem: Environmental > Aquatic > Marine > Hypoxic...
GCTCAAACGATCGATAGGCGAAGACTTCATAACCGGACCCTCAGGCAGCTCACCCAAGCTCTTCCACACCTCTGATCTCTCGGGTCCCAAACTGTCCCATTTGTGCTGGTTGCCAACAGGCACGAGCCTTGTGGGGTCAAAGAAGTCAAAGATTCGCCTACCAAGGATTACGAAGCTGAGAATGGCACTTACACCGAGGATGGTAATGAGACCGAGGTCTAACACGTTTGGGGCGAATCCCAGCGAGTTTTTCGCCAGCACCAGAACCGCTAACGCCCCAAGTAGCGCGACCAATTTGATGTAAAGGTCGCCAACTTTTTCGCGCACCAATAGAGCACGGACGTCAGTGGAGACCCGGGCATAAACGGTACTGGCAACGATGCTGACTGCTGTGAAGTAGAGTCCGAGGAATATTCCGGAAATCTGTGCTAGTGCCACGAGAATACTGGTGTAAGAGGATCCCCTCAATTGCAAGCCCAGTCGTTCGTGAGCGGCGGAAAGACCTGGAACGAGTCCGCCTCGATTCAGAAGAAACGACTCGAGGACCTCCAGGCCAACAACCAAGGCGGTTGCAAGCAAAACTTGGCCGAAGACGGTCTGAAATATTTGAAGGAGCAGCAACGTGGATTCCTTGCGAGTCCGAAGCCAGGCAATTGCAGAATATTGGAGTTTCTGGGTCTGGAATTCTTTGGCCCTCCATTGGCGTGTGACAGCCCAGTAGAACGCAGTCGCCTGCCATTCGTAGGTCCGCGGCCATTGCCTTCGAACCCATCGCCTCCATTTGCTAGAATTCATCTCTCGTGTGCCACACGTTGAATCTTTTCACTGATGGGTCGCCGGTTAGTCCTGAATATCTCGATAATAACATCTTGAAGAGCATAATCCATGTAGGGCCTCTAATGTAGATAATTTCCCTCGGCCTGACTGTCCACCACCACCGCCCCCCAGGCTGCCCAGCCCCCCCGCCGGTTGACGCCAACCCTCACTCCTACTACCATTCCCCTCGTCGACAATCGTTCCCAGGGGGCGCCCCGGCGGTTTGCGATAGGGTATATCAGCCAAGGAGGAGAGACATGCCAACGCCATTGGAGGGAATTCGAATTCTGGAACTGACGCGCCAGGGGCCCGGGGCCTTCTGCAGCAGGCTACTGGCGGACATGGGGGCCGAGGTAATCAAGATTGACGCACCCGCGGACCCCAAACGGGGGACGCCGGGAAGTAGCAAGGAACAGAGAGTCCGGCGGCAGACCCTGGACCGCAACAAGAAGAGCATCGTCCTGGACCTGAGCCAACCTTCCAGCCAGGAGGTGTTACACAAGATCGCTGCCACCTGCGACGTAATAGTCGAGGGCTACCGGCCCGGCGTCGCCAAGCGCCTGCGCGTCGACTATGAGACGATCCAGGCCATCAACCCCCGATTGGTCTACTGCTCGCTCAGCGGATACGGCCAAACGGGGCCGTACGCGGAACTGCCGGGCCACGACATCAACTACATGGCCATGTCCGGCGTCCTGGACGTGTTGGGCATGAGAGGCGGGCCGCCCATGGAGCCGCTCAACCTCATCGCCGACCTTTCGTCGGCGTCGCTGCACGGAGTCATCGGCATCGTCACGGCGTTGCTGGCCCGGCAAACCACCGGCGAGGGCCAGCACCTGGACGTGTCCTACGTCTACGGCGTGACCAGCATCATGAGCGGGTCCGCCGCCCTTTCCGGCCACATGCTGTACGGCGTGGGCCCCAAACGGGGCGAGTCTTCCTCTTCCGGCTCGTATCCCTATTACAGCGCCTACGAGACCAAGGACGGGAAATGGTTCACCCTCGGGTGCATCGAGCACCACTTCTGGGAGAACTTCTGCCGGGTGATCGGCCGGGAGGACCTCCTGCCCTGGAAGCGAGAGGCCAAACACCAGACCGAGCCTCCCACCGAAGAGTGGGACGCGGTACACCGGGAGGTGGAGGGGATCATGCGCACGCGCACCAGGGACGAATGGTGGGAGCTTTTGAAGGACCACAACATCTGCATCGGCAAGGTGTACACGATCGACGAGGCGCTGAACGACCCTCAAATTCAGCACCGGGGAATGGTGGTCGAGATCGACGACCCGGAGCTGGGCAAGATCCGCCAGGTCGGGGTCCCCATCGGCTTCTCGAAGACGCCGGGCCGGGCCAAGTTCGACCCGGCTCCACTGGTCGGCGCGGACACCGACGCCATCCTGGAGGGGCTGGGCTACGGCAAGGACGACATAAAAAGCATGAGAGAGGGACGTGCCGTGGCCTAGGAGCGCGGCACTTCGGATATCCCAACCCGGGTCAGGTGAGTCCTCAAACCAGGGGCGATACCCCTTGCCTCAATCCTCCCCCTTAACGGGAAAGGATTGAGGTTATTTTGGACTTCCTGATTCAATGAACGCTTAAAGGAGCAGTTAATGACCACCGAAAAAGCCCCGGTGAGATTCGAGAAACGGGGACAGATCGCCTACATAACCCTGGACCGGCCCCACGTGCTGAACGCCATAAGCACCGGCCTGAAGACATGCTTGCAAGAAATCCTGCTCGAGTTCCGAGACGACAATGAACTCCTGGTCGCCATAGTCTCCGGCGAGGGTGGCCGGGCCTTCTCCGCCGGGGCTGACCTGAAAGAGCGGAACGTGGCGGAGCAGGGCGGCACCGTCCATAATTTCCCCATCTGGCCCTTCCGCAGCATCAACCTGTGGAAGCCGGTCATCGCCGCCATCGACGGATACTGCCTGGGTGGAGGACTGGAGCTGGCCCTTCAGTGCGACATACGCATCGCCACCCAGAAGTCGGCCCTTGGACTGCCGGAGCCCCGGAACGCCGGAGGGCTGGCCAATTTTGGCCTCCTCTACCTGTCACGGACCATCGCCCTGGGCGAGGCTCTCTACATCCAACTGACCGGCACCCATATCGACGCGGACCGAGCCTACCGCATCGGCCTGATCCAGAGCGTGGTGCCCGACCGTGACGCCCTTTTCGAGGAGGCAGACCGGATCGCCCAGGAGATTCTGCTCTGCTCGCCCCTGGCCATACAGTACATCAAGCAGGCCGTCTCGCAGACCCGTGACCTGCCCCTGGAATTCGCCGCCAAGCTCGCGGAGCCCCTTCAAGAAGCGATTCTCCGCACCGAAGACCGGAAGGAAGCGGCCGGGGCATTCGTGGAAAAACGCCGGCCCGTGTGGAAGATGCGATAGTCCGGAGTCTCGCAAATGGCTTGATACCCGGCCCGTAGACCGGTGAAGCCCCTCCGTCATCCCGGCGAAGGCCGGGATCCAGTCTTGTCTCCCTGGATTCCGGCCTTCGCCGGAAAGACGATGATGAGGAGTGTGCCTAGACCTAGAGTCTCGCAAATGGCTTGTTACCCGGCCCGCAGACCGGCGAAGCCCCTCCGTCATCCCGGCGAAGGCCGGAATCCAGCCATCGCCAACACCCTACGCCTGTCGCAGAATAGAACGGACCAAGACCAACCCAGATTGAGAGGTATCGCATGCCCCATGAACCGCCCCACGACCCCTTGTCCGATTGGTACTCCAACACCATCTGGGGAAATCGGGTCGATGAGGACAACGCCCTATTTGAAATCATGAGCCTACAAGTGTTCCAGGCCGGTCTGAACTGGAAGATGGTCCTGGACAAAAGAGACGGCTTCCGGGCGGCCTTCGCCGACTGGGACATCGACGCTGTTGCCGCCATGGGGCCGGAGGTTATCGAGGCCCTGATGCATGACGCCGGCATCATCCGGAACCGGCTGAAGATTCAGGCTACTGTTAAGAACGCCCGCACCATCCGGGACCTGCAGGCCAAACACGGCCGCTTCTGCACCTGGTTCTACGACATACTTCCGGGGAGTACCTATCCGAACCTGAGGAAAGAACTCAAGAGCACCTTCAGTTTCATGGGCCCCGAGATATCCCGCATGTGGCTGATGGCCTGCGGCCGGATCACCAGAGAGGAAGGAGACAAGTATTGCCCGAAGGGGATGGAACACTAGCCAAAAGCGTGCAAAGCTTGGATTACCCGTGGTACAAGAACGGGACCGCACCGAAGCCATCGGGTACACTAGTTACAAATCCCGATCACATTCGGAGAAACTATGTCCGTCCCTGAGAGGAGCGTCGCCTCCCGCAGCGCCGACCTGACAATCCAAGGGCTGCTGCTCGACGTCGACAAATTCGCCTCCCACGACGGCCCCGGAATACGCACCGCCGTATTCCTGAAGGGCTGCCCGCTGGCCTGCGTGTGGTGTCATAGCCCCGAGTCCCAGCTCAATCATCCCGATATCCTGTACCAGGTCCAGCGGTGTACCGGCTGCTGGCTGTGCCTGGAGGTCTGCCCGGAAGGTGCGCTGACCAGCGGCAGGCACGGAGGACAGGAAGCGGCGGTCCTGGACCGTAGCAGATGTACCGCGTGCGGAAAGTGCGTGGAGGTGTGCTACCCCGGCGCCCTCAGGTTGGCGGGCACGCCGATCACAGTCGGCGAACTGGCGTTGGAGGTCGAGCGGGACCTCCCTTACTTCCGAAGCTCGGGGGGCGGGGTCACGCTGAGCGGCGGTGAGCCCGCAAGGCAGCCGGAGTTCTCCTATAACTTTCTGCTGGCCTGCAAGGAGCGTGGCATCCACACCGCGATGGAGACCACCGGCTACGCCCGCTGGGAGGCGATGGCGGAACTGGCAAGCGTCGCCGACCTGCTTCTGTACGATTTGAAGTTCATCGACTCCGCCTCCCACCGTCGCCACGCCGGGGTGCCCAACGACCTGATTCTGCGAAACCTGGAGCAGCTTGCCGCTTCGGGCCACGAGATTCAAATCCGGGTGCCGTGCATCCCCGGCATAAACGACGGCAAGGAGCAAATCCGGTCCATCGCCAGATTTGGCGCCGGAATCGGCGTCGACAGGATCGTGCTCTTGCCCTACAATGGCGCTGCAGGGGCCAAGTATGAGTGGATCGGCCGCTCCTACTCGCTCCGGGCCAAAGAGACTCAGACCGGGGAACACATGGCCTCCCTGGCGGACCTGTGCCGCCGGGAGGGACTCCAGGTCCAGGTAGGCGGATAGCCGGCCTAGCGGCCGTAACGACCATTTACCAGTGGCTTTTTGATGGAAACAGACCCGCTCGTTACAGAAGGAGACCGTCGTAATGGCAACTACATCGGTTAGGGATGCCCGGAAGACAGACCGGACGCTGATGGCGATGGACGCCGGACTTCGCTCGCGGGGCAGCAAGGCCGGCCGGCTCTTGGCCGTGGTCCAAGAGCGGATGACCCGCAAGCAGATCAGCTGGGGGTCCGGCCTCTCTATCATCGATGACTCCACCGCGCATCTGCCCCTGGAAGTGCGCCGCGCCAAAGCATTCGAGATGGCGCTCCGGCGAATGCCCATCACCATCGAAGAAGATGACCTGATCGTCGGCAACACCGTACTGGACGGCATCATCGTCCGGACACAGATGCCCAGCTACGCGACCGAAGAAGAACACGACAGGGCCGGCGCCGAGGGCTCGCGGATCTCCGCCCAGCTCGGGCACAAGACGCCCTACTACTACGAAGTGCTGGACCAAGGACTCTCCGGGATCATTGCCGGAATCGACCGCAAGGCCGCCGATGTGGCCGGCCGTCCCCAGTCGGCGGAGCGCGACGAGACGCTGACCTGGCTCGAGGCGATGCGCCTGCAAAGCGGCGCGGTCGTCGCCATGGCCCATCGATACGCCGATCTGGCCGAGGAGCTTTCCACCGGCGCCGGGACCCCCGAGCGAAGTGCCGAGCTTCGCAAGATCGCCGAGGTCTGCCGCTGGGTTCCCGAACACTCCGCCCGCACGTTCCATGAGGCGGTCCAATCCTTCTGGTTCATCCACTACGCGTTCTTTTCCACCCAGACCAACATCTCCTGTGGCCGCATGGACCAGTTCCTCCACGGGGCGTTGGAGAGAGACCTGGACGCGGGGACGATCACCCTCGACGAGGCCCAAGAACTCATGGACTGCCTCTGGCTGCGGTTCAACGACCGGGCCCAGATCTGCCGCGAGAACTTCTACGTCGACCAAACCGATGGTGACCCAGATACCGGCGGGCACAACGGAGCAAAGCTGTCGAGCCCGTTAACCGGGTCCTCCGACAAGGCGGCCGGCCTGGTAGTGGACAAGGGCCCGACGAAATACCTGGTCGGCCACCGGCAGCGGTTCCGCTACGCCACCGACGCGGCCGACGCGATCAACCACTTCGGCCAGAACATCCTCCTGAGCGGCATCCGGCCCGATGGGTCAGACGGCACCAACGAGATCACCCATCTGTGCCTGAACGCCCTCGAAAAGTTCGCCTTCACCAGCCCGGTCGTCACCGTGCGGCTGCACCAGGGCTCGCCGGGCAAGCTGGTCACCAGGGTGGCGGAGGTCTTGAAGAGCGGCGGCGGCATGCCCTTCGTCAACAACGACGACACCATCATTCAGGCATATATCGACCTGGGAGTGCCCCGGGAGGACGCCCGCGGCTACGCCAACTCCAACTGCTGGGAGACCATGATCGAGGGCAAGTCCGATCAGGAGCTGATTCGCGGGATTAACTTCCTGCTCTTCGTTGAGATGGCTCTGAACCGGGGAAATTCCAGCGTTCACGGCCAGTTGGGGCCGGACACCGGCGACCCCCGGGATTTCAAGGGCTTTTCAGAGCTGATGGGCGCCTGGAAGAACCAGTTGGACACCCAGTTGGGTTTGGGCATCGACTACATCGGCGGCGCTATCGAGAACGGTACGCTGGAGCACAGCAACCACGGAAAGTACAGCTCCAATCCGTTCCTATCGGCACTCACCCTCGATTGCCTGGAGAACGAGAAAGACGTCATCCGGGGCGGCCCCCGCTACACCATCTGGCACGTCATGGGCGAAGCCGTCGCCAACGCGATAGACGCCATGGCCGCCATCAAGAAGCTGGTGTTCGAGGACCAGAGCGTCACTATGGACGAACTGATGGCCGCCACGGCCGCCGACTGGGATGGTTATGAGAACCTGCGCCGGCGCCTGATTGCCCGCGCCCCCAAGTTCGCCAACGACAACGGCGACGCGGACAGCATCGGCGTGGAGATGATGGACTACTTCGTGGAACGGACCCGGCAGCATGCGGCGCGGTATCCCGAGTTGATCTTCCCGCCCGCAGTGGGCACCTTCTCCTGGTACGCCATGATCGGCAAGGAGGTGGGGGCCACGCCGGACGGCCGTCACCACGGAGAGGTGATAGCGTCCAACTTTTCTCCCGTTTGCGGAACGGACGTTTCCGGGCCCACCTCGGCAATCAATTCCTACCTGAAGATGCGCGTCGCGGACCTGGCGACCGGCGCACCCCTGGACCTGCGCCTGTCGTCCAACAGCCTGACGGGTGAAGCCGGCACCCAACGTCTGGCCGGACTGATCAAGGCGTTCGTCGACATGGGCGGCAACATGCTCACCCTGACCGTGACCGACGTTGAAGAGCTGAAACAGGCCATGAAAGAGCCGGAGAAGTACCGGCACCTGCGAGTTCGCATGGGGGGCTGGTCCGCCTACTTCGTGATGCTGAGCGAAGAGCAGCAGCTTCATCACATAAAAAGGGTGGAGCACGGCCTGGGCTGAGCGCGCGGCTCCCGGGCACCGGCCCGGCCGTATCCAGTATAAGGTTCGGAACCAGGGCGGTGGGGACGGGGCAAGCCCCGGTTCCGCCCCCGCCAGGCCAACCTACAGGGCGGTGCCCATTCCGCGATTCTGGCGGAGCCCACTTTTGATTTACCCTACTACGGAAGTACCTCTCTCGGGCCATGTCCAGGCCCATCCACAACCGCGCCCGGAGTTGGGGGCGGCTCGGGATGATCCACGATGCGCTTCTTCAGCCCGGCGGCCGGCGCCCCGATGGACCGGTGGCCGCCGCCCAATTTCCTGACGGGTGAAGTGGGAGCGCAACCGCCACGCCGGCCCAAGCTACAGGCGACGCAACCGGGGCAGCAGCACCCCTAGAGTCAGGGCCAGAACCGCCAGCGTAACACCGTTGACCAGCAGGGCTATCCGGGCGTTGGTGGCCTCCGCCAGATAGCCAATCTGCAAATGGCCCACCGGGGCGGTGCCGATTCCCACGATCCAGGAGCCCATCGCCCGGCCTCGTTGCTCGTTGGAAACGCTGAGCTGGAGCAAACTCTGGTGGAGCACGTCCGCTATCGAAGCCATCGCATTGGCAAACGCGACAAACAGCAGGGCAACCCAGAAACTGAAGGCTTGGCCCAAAAGCACCTGGCCGGCTCCGAATAGGGCCACGGCCGACAGCAACAGCACGCCCCGGCGGCGGACCTCTCCCAGCGCAGCCAGGGCCACAACCCCGATGGCGCCGCCGCCAAATCGAAAGGCGGTGAGCACTCCCAGTCCCACGGCACTCACCTGCAACACATCCTTGGCCAGAATCGGCAGCATAACCTGATGGGAAAACCCGAAGATTTCGGTTGCGGCCGTCGAAACCATCAAGCTCAACATGACCCGGTTGGTCCTGAGTGCCCTGAAATAGTTGAGGACATTCTCACCTATGGGTTCGCGCTCCAGGGGAGCCGAGCTGCCGGCGGTACGCAGTGTGTAAAGAACCCACGCCCCGATCCCGTATCCCAAGCTCATGGCCAAGAAAGGACCGCCGGCCCCCTGCCAGTAGATGAGGGCCCCAGCCAGCAATGCGCCGATTACCTGGCCTACCCGCTGACCCAAGCTGATCAGGGAGATGGCGTTTATCGCTCCACTGGCTCCCACCACGTCGTACACATAGACCTGCCGGGCCGTCATGTAGAAAGCCTGAAAGGTTCCCAGCGAGAAGGTGAACAGCATCAGTTGCCAAATGGCCAAATTCCCGGTGGTCAATAAGAGACCTGCCCCCAGGGAGGCCAGCCCCATGCCCCACACCGCGACGCGCATCAATGTACGCCGGTCTACCCGGTCGGTTACGGAGCCGGCAATGAGACCAACGAGCAAGTTGGGCGCCGCGCGAGCCGCGAATATCGCCCCTACCATCCCGCTGGAGCCCGTCAAATCAAACACCAGCCAGCCAAGGACGACGTGCTGCATCCCTTGCCCAAGCTGGTTGGATACCGTGGAAATCCACAGCATCCGAATATCGTGAAATTGAAAGGCCGTCAACAGTTGACGGACGGGCGAACGCATACTCTCCTTCTCGGTCGCACTAGTAACGAGATCGCACCCTGGATTTCGGTGTCAGTCAGGCTGCCCGGCCCTGTTTGCAACATCACCCCCTCACCTTAATCCTCTCCCTGAGGGAGAGGAGACAAATCCCTTCTCCCTCAGGGAGAAGGCTAGGATGAGGGTGAAAGCTTTGTCCTTGCTGCCCGGATCGATCTTGCTTTCCGTGAACCGGCCGGCAGATGCGGCAAGGCAAGCCCCGGAGACGCCTTGGGGTTCGCCGTCTCGGAGGGCGTGAAAAATCAGGTGGACTCCCTGACGCACCTCTCCAGCAACTCCAGTGCCGCCGCGGCAAACGCCCACATGTTGGCCTCCCGGTCCGCGTCACCGGTTTCGAGAGTGATGACGCGCTCGACCGGTCCCACGACGGCGATGCAAGCATGTCCCGCGGCATCTCCGTAGCGGTTCCCGGTCGGGCCGCTGGCGCCGGTTTCACTCAAGCCCCAGGTGGTCCCGAGGGATTCACGGATGGTGCGGGCATTCAGCAAGGCGTAGGGTTCGGAACTCGCTCGCATTCCAGCCATGGCATCATGGGGTACGTGGAGCAATCCCCGCTGGGCGGCGCGGGTATAGATGACCGCTCCGCCGCGGTAGTAAGCCGAGGCCCCGGGCACGGCCAGCAGGGACGCCGAGATTAAGCCACCGCAAGCCGATTCCGACACGGCCAAAGTCTGTTGGTGTTGTTTCAGCAACGCGCCAACCGGCGCGGCCATTGAGTTCAACTCTGCCATAACTTCCTCCTGCCAGACCAATCATGGTTGCAAGAATAGGGCGCTGAGCCTGCCCGGCAAGGGGGACGACTCAGGATATACCCGAGGCTATTCTACCCGACAAAGTACCTCAAGACCGCGCTCCCGGCAATGTACCTTCTTCGGACAAGCTTGCCAGGCCACCTTTCGGGACGGATCGGCTCGGTTGACAGCGGCCCCCGTTCGTCCCAAAATCAGCAGAGCCGCATGAGGGAAACGGGCGGGACCCGGGGGTGACGCCGTATTGAGAACCCGCGAGAGTCCGGACGTTCACCGTCTCGCTTCGCGGTTCCCGCACCATTCATCGAGGTGAAGCCCATGGAGTTCCAAACTATTCTGTTGGAAAAGTCCGAGCACGTCGCCAAGCTGACGCTCAACCGTCCGGAGCGGCTGAACGCCATCAACCAACAGATGTTCGACGAGTTGAACGTGGCGCTCCGGGACGTGGCCGGCGACGCCGACATCCGGGTCCTAGTGCTCACCGGCGCCGGCCGCGCGTTCTGCGCTTCCGCCGATATCAAAGAAGCGAGCCAGGGCGGCGACAGCCTGCTGGGCCACATCGGCCCCTACGAGACCTGGAAGTTCATGCGAACCGGCCCCCAGGGGGTGACCCTGGGCCTGCACCAGATGGAAAAGCCCACCATGGCCATGGTCAACGGCCTGGCCATCGGCGATGGCTTCGACTGGGTCCTGGCCTGCGACATTCGCATCGGCTCCGAGCACGCCCGGTTCATGAACGCTTTTCTCCAGATGGGCCTGGTCTCCAATACCGGGGCCACCTGGCTGTACAACCGGGCCATGGGAATCAACAAGGCCCTCGAGTTTCTCTACACCGGCGATTGGCTGGAAGCCAAGGAAGCCCACCGCCTGGGGGTGCTGAACCACGTGGTTCCGGCGGAGCGGCTGGAGGAAGAAACGATGGCGATGGCCCGGCGCATCGCTGAGAAGCCTCCCATCCCCAACCGCATGGTCAAGGGGATGGTGCTCCGGGGCTTGTCCCAAACCCTGGAGGAGCACCTGGCGGAGGCGGCCCATGTCGAGGTCCTCACCCATAGCACCGAAGACCACCGGGAGGCTTTGAGCGCTTTTCTGGAGAAACGCAAGCCTCATTTCAAAGACCGGTAGGCGAGGGAAACCAGAGCGGCCCCGATAGGGCTGCGCTTGAAACGGCGCCGCGCGCCCCGGTTTGTCATCGTCCCCGGCAGCAACCTTTCCACGAGGAGGCAGAGATGGCCGAATACTCCGGAAGCGAGCTTCTTGCCAAGCTGAAAAACAGCGTGGGACAGGAAATTGTCCACCGGGCGCCGGATGCCCTGGGGCGGCCGTCCTTTCGCATGTATGCCCTGTCCATCGAAGACTTCAACCCGCTGTATACCGATGGAGAGTTCGCTAAGAGCCACGGTCTCAAGGATGTTATGGCGCCGCCCACCCTGATCTGCGATACCTGGCAATACCTGGACAGCGATATCGACGAACGCGGGGACTTTATCGGACGCGGCGAGTTGGATTTTGCTGGGCGGTTGCGAGGCGGAAACGACTACGAATTCTTCCAACCCATTCACCCCGATGACATCATCACCGCCCACTGGAAGGTCAAAGACGTGTTCGAGAAGACGGGCCGTTCCGGGCACATGGTTTTTCAAATCATCGAGGCTTCATTCTACAACCAGCGGGACGAGTTGCTGGCCAGAAACCTGGAGACGCTGTTCTATCGCCTGTAGGCTGTAGCCGGCGGGAACCCCAACGTTCAAGCCGAGGAGGTGGACCCTTGGAGACACCGATCCGCTATTTTGAAGACGTCAAAGTGGGCGACGAGCTACCCGCTCTTCGGAAAGAGATCAGCATGGCCCGGATGATGGCCTATGGCGCCTCCACCTGGGACTTCATCCGCATCCACTACGATGCCGACTTCGTCCGCGAAAAGGGGTTCAAGGGGCCTTTCCTCGACGGACAGATGCTCGGTGGCTTCCTGGCCCAGCAGGTGCAGGACTGGGCCGGACCCCGCGCCTTCCTGCGCAAGCTGGGCTTCCAAAACCGGGTCATGGTCTTCCCGGGGGACACCGTCACCGGCCACGGCGTGGTCACCGCCACCCGCATCGACGGGAAAGAGGCGCTGGTCGAGTGCGACCTCTGGATGGAGAACCAGGATGGCGACAAGGTGGTGCAGCCGGCCAGCGCCGCGGTGCGCTTCCCCCGACGCGGGGGCTAGGCCCGAGCAATCCGCGGAGAGACTGGCGGGGGGGGGATACCCTCACCGGAGAAGAAATGAGCAGAAACATCGTTGAAGTGGACCCCAAGAAGTTCCCCTGGCTCGACATAGCCCGGTACACCTTCTGCATGGCGGCGGAGAACGCCGGGGTGTTCTACCTGTCGGGTCAAACCGCCGGCGTCTACGACCCTGACCAGGGGAAGGTGGTCTGCAAAGGGGACCTGCTGGAACAGACCAAGGTGATCTTCGAAAAGCTGGGGGTGGTTCTGGAGGCGGCCGGCCTGGGGTTCGAAAACGTGGTGCAAACGGTGGACTACGTCTACTCGGTGGGCCTCCCCCAATACCGCCAGACGGGAGAGATCCGGCGGCAATACCTGGGCAGCAGCCCGGTGGCTTCGACGGGGATCTGCGTGGAGCGAATGCTACGTCCCGACGCCCTCATCGAGATCAGCGCGGTGGCCATGAAGGCCCCGAAGCGGAGTATCGACCCGGCGCCGGGCTCGTCCCAGCTAACCTTCGTGCCCGCCGTCGAAGCGGACGACACGGTCTGGCTGTCCGGTATCACGGGCCGCGAGGTCGTGGACGGGAAGCGCCACTATCCACGCTCAACCGCCCGGCAGGTCGAGCTATCCTATCAAAGCATCGGAACGGTGCTAGAAGCAGCCGGAGCGCAGCCTGGCGACATCGTGAAGAGCCTGGATTACATTGCCCCCCAGGCGACGCTCCAGTATCGCGACACCGGGCCGGTCCGGAAGGACTTCTACGGCGGCAGTTACCCGGCGGCCACGGGCATCCTCATCAACCGGCTGCTCCGGCCGGAGGCCCACGTAGAGGTGGAAGTCCTGGCGGTCAAGGACGGTACCCGCCAGGAGATAACCGTCTCGGACTGGGAAGGGCATTTCGGGCGTTTGACCTATCTTCCCGGGGTCAAGAAAGGGCGCATGGTTCATATATCGGGCGAAACGGCGGTGGATCACGCGACAGGACAGAGCGTAGGCGGATTCGATCTGGCGGCCCAGGCGGACCAGGCCTACGGCAACATCGCCAGGGTGCTGGCCGAGGCGGGGTACTCCATGGACGACGTGGTCAACACCATCGAGTGGGTGGCTCCGAACGGGCTGATGGGCTACCGGGGGGTCCAGGAGGTCCGGCGCAAGTACTTCGGCGACAGTTTCCCCTCGGCCACGGGCGTATTGGTGCACCAACTGCTGCGGCCCGAGTTGCTGATCGAAGTCACCGCGGTGGCGATGGTGTAGGTATAAGCCAGGGTTCCCCAGGCCCCTTCTAAAGAATTTACATTTGGGCGGGCCGCTTTACGTTCCGATTTGGACCGGATCGACCGCATCCCGGACGGAGCGAATGATGGACAGCGCGGTGAGCCGGCCGGTGCGGGGGTTCTCGGAGGGGATGTTCTCGATGTGGATGGTCAACAGGCCAAACTCCCCTTCCACCTCAATGTCGTGACAGTTGCGTCCGAGTCCCGGCACGGCCAGGATTCGGACCAGGGTCCGGTCGGGCCCCAGACCGGCCAAGCTCACCGCCGCGGACACGTTCAGATTCGCGGGAAATCCCCGGCAGGCCTCCCGAGCGGTACCCGAGAACACCTCCAGCTCGTGGTCCAAGCCGGCCAGTGAAATGCCCTGCTCGGAGAGGTAGGGCGCGCCCTCCAGGGCTTCCGGGGGTTTTCTGGAAACCATCATCACCCGGTTAACCTCTCCCGCGCAGGCGGACTTTATACCGTCCAGTCCCGCGATCGCCCCGGACGGAGCCAATAACCGGCACCCGCTCTTTCGCGACAGTTCGATGATCTCCGGATGGTCCAGGAGAGCGCCAATGCTTATCACCATCAGGTCTTTGCCCGCCCCAAATACCTGGCCGGCAAGTTCGGGCACCACCTGGCCGCCCGCCGTTTCGACGACCAGGCTTGACCGGGCGATCAGCTCTTCTCGACTGAGATAGGGCGGCGGGTCGCGGAGCGAGGACAGGAAGGCGCGAGCCGTGCCTTCGGTCCGGCTGGTGACACCGGCGATGGCGACCGGCAACCCCCCGGCATCGGCCTCCCGGAGCAGGGCCTGGCCGATTGTCCCGCAACCAACAATCCCGATCGACTCGGCCATCGCATCATCTCCTTTCTCCCATCTTTCTCGGGAACCAGGGCTCTGCAACGGATGCCCTAACTGCTATTGTACTGTCTTGTTAATAGCTATACATCTGCGATGTTGGGTGATGTTCTCTCCCCGTAATCGTCCCCGATAGCATCGGGGCCAGCATCCAGAGATGAGTTAGCTGGCTCCCGGCCTTCGCCGGGATGACGGACCCTGTTTCAAGCCGTTCACGAAACACTGGGCTAACCTAGTGCTCCGTTCCCTGAGTCCTTGGCGATTCTCCGCCGCCGCCGGAAGCGACTCATCAAGCAGTCCGTGCTTTCCTAGAGTCCTCCCCATCCTCCGATAGGAGCTTGGAGGCCGCCCATGATCCTTCGACAGGCTCAGGACGAACGGATTTCCCTCGTTGGTGCGGTTTCCCCCGCCGGCACGGATTTCCCTCGTTGGTGCGGTCTTCCCCCGCCGGTACGGATTCCCCCGTTGGTACGGTTTTCCCTCGTTCGTGGTGAGTTTGTCGAAGCACAGCGGCTGGTTACTGGTTAGGCACTCAGAACCCGATCGCGTAACCATCCCGCCGCGGGTCGGCCCCGCCCATGCGCGCTCCGCTGGCCGGATGTATCATCGCTGCCTGGCCGCCGCCGACAACCCGTGAGAAGTTGGGCAGGACCTGGACATCGTGTCCCATGGCCGCCAACCGGTCGCGGACCTGGACGGGGATTCGCGCCTCCAGCTCGATCGTGGTCCCGGCCCAGCACCGGAACCGGGGCGCTTCGATTGCTTCCTGCAGGTTCGCGCCGAAATCCAGCACGTTCAGCAGCATCTGCACCGTCGTCTGAAGAAGCCCATAACTGCCGGGCGTGCCGATGGACAGAAAGAACTTGCCGTCCCGGAATAGCTGGAGAGGCGCGATCGGAATCGCCGGCCGTTTGCCGCCCTCGAGTCGATTGGGCGTGTCGCAGGCCGGGTCGATCTCCATCCAGTTGATGCCATTGTTGAGCGTGACTCCGGTGCCCTTCACCATGCGGGAGCTGCCGAAGGCGCTGCCCAAAGTTTGGCTAACCGAAACCACGTTGCCGGCCGGGTCCACGGCCGCGAAGTGGGTGGTCAGTCCCGACAGATATTCGCGGGGATTGCCGGCGGTGATGGCCCCTTCGGGGATCTCCTTCATCCAGCGTTCCCCTTCGACCGCATTCGCCCTTACCGGGTCTATCAACATGCGCCGCTCCGCGGCGAACTCTTTGGAGATAAGGCCCGCCACCGGCACGTCCGTAAGGTCGGGGTCGCCGCAGTAACGGATGCGGTCCGCGACGGCGATCTTTATGGCCTCCGCGATGAGATGGATGGCCTCAGGGGAGTTGTGGGCCATTCCTCCCAGATCGTAGGGTTCGAGGATGTTCAGGGTTTCCAGCATCTGGAAGCCTTCAAACCGGGGCGGCGCTGTCGCCACGGTATAACCCCGATACTCGGTCGTGATGATGTCTTGCCAGGTAGGCTTGTAGTCCTCCAGGTCTTTCAGCTTGATCAGACCGCCCTCTTCGGCGCAGAAATCCGCGATGGCCCGGGCAATCTCCCCATGGTAGAAAGCGGCCGCTCCCTGTTCGACGATTGCCCGGAAGGTCCTGGCAAGATCGGGTTGCCGCAGCACGCCTCCCGGCGCCGGCGCACGGCCGTCATGGAGATATGCCGCCGCTGCATTGGGACACTGGTTGAGCAGCTGCTCGGCGCTGCTGAAGACACCGTGGGCAAAGTAGCTTATTGGAAAGCCAACTTCGGCGTATTCGATGGCGGGACCGAAAACGTCGGCGCGGCTCTTGGTGCCGTACGCGTCCAGCGCCGCGAGCCAGCCGCCGAGGTTACCCGGCACCAGCGGCGATCGGATGCCTCTCGTTTGCGTCTCCGGAGTGAACACATCCGGGGTCGCGCCGTAGGGGACTCGGCCGCTGAAATCTAGCGCTCGGGTCTCGCCCGTTTCGGCCAGATGCAGGAGCATCACCCCGACACCCGCCACGCCGCTCATGAACGGCTCGCACACGTTGAGCGCGGCGGCCACCGCCACCGCCGCGTCCACCGCATTGCCGCCATCCATCAAGATTCGCAGGCCGGCGAGGCTCGCCAGTGGATGCGCCGAAGCTACCATTCCTCGGGCGCCCATTGCCACCGGGCGATGGGCTTGGAACGGGCTTCCCTGATCAGCTGAGGCCAAGATTGTTCCCTCCTGCTCCGACCTTTGCTTCGAAAATAGTTCCCTCACCCCGGCCTTCGTCCACCCCTCTCCCGCTGGGAGAGGGGTGGACGAAGGCCGGGGTGAGGGCCGCCGCAACGACCATCCTCTCGACGATTGCGCCGGGCGCCGGCGGTCACTCGTACAGCTGAAGGCCGCCCTCCGGAGAAGGAAAGCTGTCGTCGCCGGCGAAGGCCCAGAGGAAGGCCTTCGTGAGCACCTTGCTGTTGGCCGCCCCGCTGAAGCGGTGGTCGCATTCGGGCACCTCACGTGCCTGCAGTGAGGTGGCCGCCATCGGTCCGCAGCTCAGAATATAGGCCAAAAACCCCGCCATTTGGTCATTGGCGCCGTAGGCCATGTAGATGTCGCCGGGGAACTGAACCACGCCGTCGTAGAAGTAGTCGCCGACGCTGTCGTAGGTGGAGAGGAGCAGGATACGCTTGATCTCCGAGTATCGAAAGGCGACGGCGCCGACCGCCGATCCGCCGGAGGAGAACCCAGACATGTAGATGGTTGGAGATGTCGTCCCGCAAAGCTCCGCTGCGCGCTCCAGCGAGAACTCGACCACGTGGGCCAGGCTCTCCACCAGCAACTGGTTCCAGCTGACTCCCTGGTGGGAATAGGGCTCCCAGGGTAGCTGGACCTGCCAGTCCGGCCGGGGAGCGTTGTAGGTGACCATCGTACCCAGCTCCCGCTCCTGAAGGTGTCTGGCCAGCTTAGCCCATCGGTAGCTGCGCCCGTCCTTGAATTCGCCCGAGCCGGGGGAGTTGATGATGATGATCTCAGAGTTAGTGGGATAGGCGGTAAGGGGGACCTTATAGGTCACCTTCTTACCAAGGTGGTCCTCGGTCTCTTTATTCAACACCGCGTCTATTCGGCTCATAGACGACTCCCTTCCGGGGAACGTGGGCCACCCTGGATAACCCGGCGCGCCGTTGGTGGCGGCACGCAGGGTGAATCCATGACGGTGGACCCAATACTACACCCCTAGCGGCTACGGCGCTCCCGAGCGCCGATCTTGGGCGGCATTCAGACGCTCCGGCGATGGGTCCGCCCAACGCCCGCGCCGGCTGGTGGCCTGCCTAGACCACACCGTCCTCTTTCAGCTGCCGCACCTGCGTCGCGTCGTAGCCAACCTCGGCCAAGATTTCCTCGTTATGCTGGCCAAGAAGCGGAGGGGAGCTGATGTTCACCGGCGACCCGGACAGCTTGATCGGGCAACCTACAGTGAAAAAGCTTCCCCGGGTCGGGTACTCAGCTTCCACGATCATCTCCCGTTCCCGAAGATGAGGGTCGACCATGAGGTCGCCGGTGTCGTTTACCGGCCCGCTGGGCACGCCGGCATCCGCCAGGACGCGCGCCGCATCCTGCTTGCCCAGTTGGGAGGTCCACTCTTCAATCAAGGTGTTCAGCTCCACGACGTGCTCGTTCCGGGACTCCTGGGTGGCGAACCTCTCGTCCTCAGCCAAATCTTCCCGGCCCATGGCCCGGATCAGGTCCTGCCACATGGCCTGGCTCTGGGCGTAAATGAAAACATAGTCGTTGCGCCCGCCCCCGCTGGTCTTGAAGATGCCGCTGGGAACGGCGCCCAGGTGAGAGTTGCCGGCGGCCACCACCGGCATGCCGAGCCGCTGGTGCTCTCGCATGTAGGGCCGCATCAAGTTGAGCACCGAGTCCTGCATCGAGACCTCTACCTGCTGGCCCTCGCCGGTGGCCTGGCGCTGCAACAGCGCCGCCAGGATGCCGACCGCGCAGTGCATACCGGTTCCCGAATCTCCGATGGCGGCCCCGGTGATCAGGGGTTCCGCGTCGGGCAATCCAGTGACGCTCATGGCGCCGCCAGCGGCCTGGGCTATCGGCTCGAAGACCTTGTAGTTGGAGTTGGGCCCGTAGGTGCCAAACCCCTTGACCGAGGCGTAAACCAGACGAGGGTTCACCTTACGCATCGCCTCGTAGCCCACTCCGAGCCGCTCCGCGGTGCCGGGGCCAAAATTCTCCATCAGCACGTCGGCGGTCTTGACCAGGGCGTTGAAAATCTCCTTGCCCTGCTCGGTCTTGATGTTCAGGGTCAGCCCGCGCTTGTTGGCGTTCAGAATCAGGAACGAGAGTGCATCGGTGTCCGGCCGGTCCTTGTTGGTTTGCCTGGTGGGGTCGCCGGTGCCCGGTTGCTCCACCTTGATAACGTCAGCTCCCAGCCACGCCAGAACCTGGGTGCACGAAGGCCCTGCCTGAAAGTGGGTGAGGTCCAGGATTCGTGTGCCGGTCAATGCTTGTACCATGGTCTGCGGGCTCCTTTTGCCAGGATGGGCGCTTCGGCGATTGATGGATCTGGGTTCCAGGCGGCTACTCGACAAAGCCAGTCAAACCGATATTGGGTTGTCCGGCCGAGGCGGCCTGGTCCGCCCCGTTATTTGTACCACTCGTTATGCTATTCACACAAGGGCGGAGGTAGGACCGGCTTGCCTGCGGCGGTGCTCGAACGGGCTCCTGATGAAGGCGGGATCTCCCTCCGGGAGGCGCCATGGCCCACGCCTCGGCTATCGACCATTGACGTTGGGGTCACCGGCAAAGCACAATACCCTTGGTTTTCTGAGCATGCGCCTTAATGGCTCTGCCGTTAGGAGAAGCGTACATCCGGGGTCCGGGCAGCGGTCCATCTCCCGAAGTCATGCGTCCCAAGAAGAATCGTGATGTCAGCTAGAGATATCCGAAGCTCAATGCAGCGGAACGAAAGCCGGCTAGAGGGAGGAAATCATGTCAGACGGGAAACGGAAGATCATCGCAAACGTGCCGAGACTGAACGACTTCATGGACCGGCACGGTTGTTCGGCGATTGTCGCGCGCTCCGGCACCAACATTACTTACCTCTCCGGTGTGGCTTTCCCAGGCTCCCAAGGACGGCACGTCGATTTTCCCGACTCACCGAGAGAGATATACGTGGTATGGCCCCGGCAGGGCGAACCGGTCATGGTGCTCAATAATCTTGGCATAGCCAGAGCCTGGAGGGATTCCTGGATTCCGAATATCGAAGGGTACGATGACTACCGGACGACCGCGTTTGCCAGAACGGCCGAGGTTATCGAGCGACTGGGATTGACCAAATCCAAGATAGGGTTCGAGAAGACCTACCTGAGCGCATCGCACTGGGAGGAGTTTCACCGGCTTCTCCCCGACGTCGAGATGTTCGATTGCACCGAGTTGATGGATGCCGTCCGCTGGGTGAAGACCCCCGGAGAGGTCGACCTGCTGAGGCGGGCCGCCGACATCCAGGACGATGCCTACGTGGAGGTTTTTTCCAACGTTGGCGAGGGATATACCCTGCGAGAAGTACACGCCCAATTGGTGAAAGCCTGCATGGCAAGAGGCGCGGAAATCGTTCACGGGCTCCTGAACACCAGCCGGAACAACGTGCGCTACTTGGGTGAAGGTGATACGCTTCTGGAAAAGGGCGATATTGTGCGCACCGACTACGTCTCGTACTTGCAGGGCTATCCCGGCCACCAATCCCGGGTCTTCGTCGTCGGCCCGCCATCGGAAGAGCAAGTCGAGATGTACCGGAAGTACCGTGAAGTACACCTGATGACCATCGACCGCTGCCGGCCGGGAGTACGAGCCAACGACCTGTTCTCTTTCGCGGATCAAAAACTCAAGGAGTACGGGTTCAGCGGCGCTGGAAGCATGGTGGGCCACAGCGTGGGCCCCTGGTTCCACCAGCAGCAACCGTTGCTGGTGGCGGACTGCCACACGCAAATCGAGGAAGGGATGGTGGTGGCCGTTGAGCCCTTTTCAAGCTACTGGCATCTCCAGGATATGATCCTTGTAACTGGAGGAGAGCCCGAACTTCTCACGGGCAAGTTCGACACAGAGCGGTTGTTCGTGATCGACTAGCCGAAGCAATATCTATAGTAGCCTAGGGCGGACCCAGCGGTGTAGCATTCCAAGAAGCAGCGTATAGTGCAACCAGAATAGAGCGAGGGAGGACTGATGGAGATCCTAGAAGTCTTGGACCCGGTAGCACAGCAAAGGGGCGTCCTCGACGCTAGGGCGGTCAACAAGAGGCCGTCCACCCTGGAAGGGAAGAAGGTCGGGCTGCTATGGAGCGGCACCGCCAATGGTGATGTGGCCCTGCGCTCCATTGAGGGAATGCTGAAGCAACACACTCCCAGCGTGGAGACAAATTTCTACCTCGGTGGGCTGCCCGCGCCGACGGCGGTACTGGAGAAGGCCACCGACGAATCCGACGTCGTGATCGGCGCCACCGCCGATTGAGGGTCTTGCACCTCGTGGATGGTCCACGAGATGGTGGAGATCGAGAAGAAGGGCACGCCCGCCGTTCTGCTGGTGTCCGGACGCTTCGAGCATGACGCCATCGCCAGCGCTCGGGCCTTCGGAATGCCGGGCGTACGCTACGTGGTCGTACCCTGGCTGTACCGGAACTTGGACCGGGAGAGGGCGGTCCAGCAGACGGAGGCGGCCTTCGAGACGCTGGTCGGCGAGCTGACGGCGGAGGTTGAAGCCCCGGTTGCGAACGCCAAGCTGCAACCCACCCAGGTGGAGCGGTTCGAGGGCAGCAACTATGCCGATGCCTTTCAGGTGATGAACCGGGAGTTCCTGAACCGGGACTGGGGCGACGGCTTTCCTCTCCTGCCGGCCACGCAGGACGCGGTGGAAAAGATGCTCAAAGGCACCTGCCTTCCTCCCGATCACGTGGTTTGCGACCTGCCCCCTGGCTACGGCCTGGCCACGGTGGAGAAGATCGCGATCAACTCGGTCATGGCCGGCGCGTCGCCGGAGCACATGCCATTGATAATCGGGGCCCTCAAGGCGGTCTCCCAGATGGACCCGGACCGGGTGAAAGGGTTCCTGATGTCCACCAGCTCCCACGCCTCCATGCTGCTGGTCAACGGACCCATCGCCAAAGAGCTGGACATTAACTCCAAGGGAGCATGCATGGGTCCGGGCCGGCAAAACCGGGCCAACCTGGTCGTCGGCCGGGCCTATACCCTGTGCCTCAAGAACATCGGCTATTGGTATCCGGGCGAGATGGACATGGACACCATCGGCTCCGTCAGGAAGTTCAGCGTCTGCATTGCCGAGAACGAGGACGCCAGCCCGTGGGAGCCCTTCCACGTGGAACAAGGCTACAAGGCCGGGGACAGCGTTGTAACTGTCATGGCCACCAAGGGAGAAGTAGACGTGGCCGACCAGGGCAACAATACCGCCGAGGGCCTGCTGAAGACCATCGCCTACAACTCCATATTCAGCCAGTGGGACCTGGTCCGGCCGGGCCGGACCGCCAAAGGCAGCGCCATGGAAACGATAGTGCTGGTTCCACCGGACATCGCCCGCCCGGCCGGCGAGGCAGGCTTCACCAAGAAGGGGGCGAAGGAGTTCATCCACATGCACGCCCAGTTCAGCCTGGGCAAGATGGTCCACTATTACCCGCTCCAGCCGGAGACGATTCCCGCCCACTGGCGGTGGCTGCTGAAGCTGAGCGAAAAGGAGCTGCACGACATCTGGATGCCGGTGCGGGAGAGCGCCGACCGTTACCGGCTCATCTGCGTCGGAGCCGACCGGGCGAAGCCGATCATCATACCCAGCATGCCGGTGCGCCCCGAGTCGGTGAACGTAGACCAGTACCGGGCTCGTTAGGGCGGGAGCGAAGAGAAAGCATACCTCAGGGGAGAACGCCGGCCATCGCCAAACCACCGGGGAGCAACCTCTCTTGACGTACAATACGCTCAGTGCGGATAATAAGCTCTCCGGGCCCGTTAAGGTTGGCGCATATGCTGGGCGAGCCATCGCTGGTTATCGAGGAGGCATTTATGGGTGACAGATTGTTGGTCTATGACCCGGTGGCGGATACCGCGACCACGGAAGGAAAGCAGCTTCGGCCCGTTGAAACCCTGCGAGCGGGACGGATGGGGTTGGTCTATAGCGGCCACGGTTCGACCGAGAAATTCTGGCCGGTCTTCGAAGAGACCCTCCAGGCCATGTACGAACCGAAGGAGACCCACAAGCTGTACAAGCACAGCACCTGGAACCCCGCGCCGATGGAGGACATGGAGGAGTTGGCCGCCAAGGTCGACTATGCCATCATCGGGGTGGGCGCTTGAGGGTCCTGCACCCAGGGAACCGTGCGTGACACGGTCAACATGCGAAAGCTGGGCATCCCGGCGGTCGGAATGGTGCACGACAAGTTCGAGGCGCTGGCCAAGCTGACGCTGCGACAACTGGGGGAGCCCGACCTGCCCGTGATCTGCTACAAGCAGGACCTGCCTGGATTCGATACGGCGGATGAGATTTCGTCGAAGGCCGGCGAGGTAGCCGGCACCTGCGAACACCACATCGTGGGTGAGTAGGAGCGTGTCCAGCTAGTCTTGACGGTCTGCCCGAGAACCCCCTCCCTTATCTGCCCGGGCGTAAGGGGGAGTGGACTGTTCCTTCTCCGTGGCGAAGGGGAAAGGTTAGATCAGGGGTCACTTTCATCCACCAACTATATCGAAGTGGTGCTAGCCGCACTCCGGAACCCGGCCCAGGCCAAATGACGCGATGAACCGCCGCTCTCCGGCCCCGAAACCGGGCGGAGAGCGGTTTGGCGTTATACATGAACCCGGCAGGCCGCTGAAACAGATTGCCGGCAACGCGGGCTCCAGTGATCAGTCCAACGTGACTGATTCGCGGAACCATAACTGGATGGCCAACCCCGCGAAAAATAGCTCCTTCAAGTCCCCCTTTATTAAAGGGGGATACAGGGGGATTTAGGTGCAGGCGGCCCAACGCATTAGCCTTAGCCTGCGTGTCACTGTTTACCGGGCTGGCACATCTAAGGAGGGATCCCATGGCGCCGACGCTGGTGTCGAAAACTTACGAGCCGATGGACGTGGACGAGTTCACGGAGTTGGCCTACCGGGAGGGGTGGACCGATGGGCTGCCGGTGCTTCCTCCCACCGAGAAAGCGGTGACCGCGATCCTCGACTACCTGGGCATAGGCCCTGGTAAGGTGATCGGCGTACTCCCTCCCGCGGAGGGCATAGCCACCATCGAGAAGATCGCCATCAACTGCGCCATGGCGGGGTGCAAACCGGAGTACGTCCCGGTGGTGATCACCGCGATCCAGGCCATGCTGGCGGACGAGTTCGAGCTGCTGCGGGTCAACAGCACCACGGGCGGTCCCGCTCCTGCCGCCGTCATTTCCGGCCCGGTGGTCAAACGGCTGGGCTTCGACTACGGTGAGGGCACCGTTGGCGGGAGCGGCAGCCGGGTGAACGGCACCATCGGTCGGGCCATCCGGCTCGTGTTGTGGAATATCGCCCAGTCTCGTCCCGGCGCCCTGTCGGCATCAACTTTCGGGCACATCGGGCGTTACTCGTACGTGATGGCGGAGCGGCCCCCGGACGACGGCAACCCGTGGGAGCAGTTCCACGTCACGGCGGTGGACCTCGGTACCGAGGATAGCGCCGTGACCATGTTTCCCTCCCGTACCCAGGACCAGATCAGCGATGGGGTGGGGAACAACACGTTGGAAAACAAGATTGCCGTTCTGGCCGACTCCATCACCCTGGGGACCTCCCAGAAGATGCTGGTGGTGAACCCCCACGTGGCCAACGCCTTCGCCGGCGCCGGCTGGACCAAGAAGGACTTCAGAGACGCCATCATGGCCCGTGCCGTCCCCTGGCGCAGCCACGTCACCACGGAAGCCGTCCACGAGCGGAGTGACTATCAGGGCCAGCTAACGCTGCCCAGCGCGGCCGGACCGAGGACGGTTAGGGAAGAGCTTCATATTCTGGTCACGGGAGGCTGGTCGGCCGCCCCCGGATACTGTCTCCGATTGACCTCCTCCCACGGCCAGCAGGCAACCCGCAAAATCGATTGGACTTGGGAGTAACGGTTCCATGGCAAAGCTAACCACCAAGACCTTCCAGGGGATGGACATCGACGAGTTCACCAACCTGGCCTTTCGGGAGGGCTGGAGCGACGGGCTGCCGGTACTCCCCCCCACGGAGCAGCGGGTAGGCGCCATCCTCGCCTATCTGGAACGGGACCCTTCGGAGATTGTGGGCGTCATTCCTCCGGGTGAGGGCGTGGCCACGATTGAAGGGGTCGCCATCAACTGCGCCATGGCGGGGTGCAAGCCGGAGTACGTGCCCATCGTGATCGCGGCGATCCAGGCGATGCTCGCGGACGAGTTCGACTTGGCCCAGGTCCAGACCAGCGCGGTGGGCGCGGTACCCTGCGCCATCATATCCGGTCCCGTGGTCAAGCAACTTGGTTTCAACTACGACCGGGGAGCGGTCTCGGGGGACGGCAGCCGGGCCAACGGCACCATCGGCCGGGCCATCGCGCTGGTCCTGTGGAACCACGGCCGGGCGCGGGGCGGGCGGCTGTCCCACGCCACCTTCGGCCACCTGGGGAAGTATTGCTATCTGCTGGCGGAACGCCCGCCGGACGACGGCAACCCCTGGGAGCAGTTTCACGTCACGGCGGCGGACCTCGATCCCGAAGACAGCGCCATCACCATGTTCCCCGGCGGAAGCCACGAGCAGTTCCCCACCTACTCCGGTCTCGACCAGTCACTGGATGAGGTGGTGGGTGCTTTCGCCCGGGGCTTCGACCGTTTGGGACACATGCATACGGCCTCCCAAAAGCTGTTCGCCGTGAACCCTCTGGCGGCCCAACTGTTCGCCGAGGCCGGCTGGAGCAAGACCCAGCTGCGGGACGCCATGATCGAGCAGGCCCGGCGCTCGGTCCGCGACTTGAAACAGACCGGCGGAAGCGGCGCCACGTCCTACTGGTGGGCCGGCCTGGTGGACCTCGATGACGACGATGCCCTGGTGCCCGCCGTGCCAACCCCGGAGCACCTTCGCATCCTGGTAAGCGGCGGATGGCCGTCCCCCAGCAGCAACTGCCTCTTCATAACCAGCGCCCATGGCGCGATGGTAACCCGTAAGATCGACTGGCAGTGGCGGTAACCAGATCATTATCAATGGTGAAACCGGTTTAAGGGAGATGATTCATGTATCAGACCATTAGTCAGGCCACTCTCAAAGCGTTGTCCGTGATCGATGGCCCAAGCATTTGTAACGCCATCGAAGGGTTCAATGTCCGGCCCAAGAACCATGGATTCATGCTGCCGGAGATCAGGTCTATCTTCAGCGATCTACCCCCGGTGATCGGGTATGCGGTTACCGGCGTTATCAGCGCGGTCCGGCAGGAAGGGCACAACGTTTCCAGAAACGATTGGTTCGACCTGATAGCGTCGGTCCCCGAGCCAAGGTTCATCGTTCTCCACGATATCGACAATCCTCCCCTTGGCGCCTTTTGGGGCGAAGTCCAGGGCAATATTCACAAGGCGCTGGGAGCGGTGTGCGTCGCCACCGACGGCACGGTGCGAGACTTGGACGAAGTGCACGACCTGGGTTTTCAGTTCTTCGCCAAAGATGTTTCAGTGTCTCACGCCTACGTGCACCTGGTGGATATCGGCATCCCCGTCACGGTCGGCGGACTCACGGTTTCCACCGGAGACCTGCTGCTCGGTGACAAGCATGGGGTTACTTCAATTCCGTTCGAGATAGCCGACAAGATTCCGGACATGGTGAGCACCATAGCCGATTTCGAGCGTAAGACAATCGAAGTGTGCCAATCCGGCGCCTTCACCCTCGAAAAACTGAAGGAAGTTGGGAAGATTCCGAGGCCCTACTAGCGGTCAGTCAACCTCGTTTTGGCAGGATGTCATTCTAAAGAGCGCAGCGACAAGAATCTCAGCGTAACAACGAGATTCTTCGCTTCGCTCTGAATGACAACCATCAGCAATAGGTTGACTGAGTACTAGCCTACTGGGTTGCATTTGGCTTGATACACGGCCCGTCACCGATGGATTGATAACCGGCCCGTAACCTCGATCGGCTTGATACCCAGTCCGTCATCCCGGCGAAGGCCGGGATCCAGCCAACGCTTCTCTGGATTCCGGCCTTCGCCGGGATGACGATCTTGGCAAGGGGATGCCGCCCAATCCCGCGGAGATGATGCTCTTTGCCCGGCAGCACTCTCGCCGCCACTTTCAACCGGCCCGGTGCAAACGGTGTTGGCGGGCTCGTGTTGAGATTGATATTTTCCGCTCGTGGTGAGCTTGTCGAACCACGGCAATAAAGTTACCGGATAGGCTCCACAAGGAGGGGACCCATGGCCGCGACTCTCGTGTCGAATACCTATGAACCGATGGACGTCGACGAGTTCACCGATCTGGCCTACAGCAAAGGGTGGACCGACGGCTTGCCGGTGTTCCCTCCCACCGAGAAGGCGGTGACCGCGATGATCGACTATCTGGGGAAAGACCCCGGGGAGGTGGTCGGGGTCCTCTCCCCCGCCGAGGGCATCGCCACCATCGAAAAGATCGCCATCAATTGCGCCATGGCCGGGTGCAAGCCGGAGTACGTCCCGGTGGTGATCACGGCGATCCAGGCGATGCTGGCGGAAGAGTTCGAACTCATGCGGGTCAATAGCACCACGGGCGGCCCCGCACCCGCCGCCATCATCTCCGGCCCGGTGGTCAAGGAGCTTGGTATGCACTACGGTGAAGGCGCCGTGGCCGGAAGCGGCAACCGGGTGAACGCGTCGATTGGCCGGGCCATCCGGCTGGTGCTGTGGAATATCGCCCAGTCCCGTCCCGGTGCGCTGTCAGCTTCGACCTTCGGCCATATCGGGCGCATCTCCTACGTGATGGCGGAGCGGCCCCCGGACGACGGCAACCCGTGGGAGCAGTTTCACGTCACGGCGGCGGACCTCGATCCCGAAGACAGCGCCGTCACCATGTATCCCTCCCGCACCCAGGACCAAATCAGCGCCGGGGTCGGCGGCAACTCGCTGGCCGACAAGGTGGACGTCCTGGCCGACTCCATCACCCTGGGGAGCTTCCAGAAGATGCTGGTGCTGAACCCCCACATCGCCAACGCCTTCGCCGAAGCTGGATGGAGCAAGCAGGACTTCCGCGACGCGATCATGGAGCGGGCCAACCCCTGGTTCCGAGCCGTCACCACGGAGACCCTCCACGAACGGAAGGACTATACCGGCCAGCTTACGATGCCCAGCGCAACGGGGCCTAGGCCGGTCCGGGAGGAACTCCACGTCCTGGTCACGGGCGGCTGGTCGGCGTCCCCCGGCTACTGTCTCCGCCTGGTGACCGCCCACGGCCAACAGGCGACTCGCAAGATTGAATGGAAGTGGGAGTAGGTATCATGGCAAAGCTAACCACGAAAACCTTCCAGGGAATGGATATCGATGATTTCGCCAACCTGGCGTACCAGGAGGGGTGGAGCGACGGGCTGCCGGTGCTCCCGCCAACAGAGAAGCGGGTTGGCGAAATCCTCAACTATGTGGGACGCGACTCCTCGGAAGTTGTGGGCGTCATCCCCCCGGGCGAGGGCGTGGCCACCATGGAGGAGGTCGCCCTCAACTGCGCCATGGCGGGGTGCAAGCCGGAGTACGTGCCCATTGTGATCGCGGCGGTCCAGGCGATGCTGGCGGACGAGTTTCAACTGAGCCAGGTTCAGACCAGTGCCGCGGGGGCCGTGCCCTGCGCCATAATCTCCGGCCCGGTCGTCAAGCATTTGGGCCTCAACTACGACCGGGGAGCGGCCTCCGGCGACGGCACTCGGGTCAACGGCACCATCGGCAGGGCCATCGCCCTGATCCTGTGGAACTGCGGCTTGGGCCGGGCCGAGCGCCTCTCCCACGCCACCTTCGGCCATCTGGGGAAGTATTGCTTCCTCCTGGCGGAACGGCCACCCGATGACGGCAACCCGTGGGAGCAGTTCCACGTCAGCGAGGCCGGCCTTAAGCCGGAGGATAGCGCCATCACCATGTTCCCCGCCGGAAGACACGAGCAGATCGGTACCGGCGCCGGTCTGCAGCAATCGTTGGACGACCTGGTCACCAGGTTCGCCCGTGGCTTCGACCGCCTGGGCCACATGCATGAGGATACGCACAAACTGTCGGTGATGAACCCGCTGGCGTCCCAGGTGTTCGCCGACGCCGGCTGGAGCAAGAAGCAAGTGCGGGACGCCATGATCGAGAAGGCCCAGCGCACAGTCCGCGATTTGAAAAAGACCGGCGGGAGCGCCACCAAATCCTACTGGTGGGCGGACCTGGTGGACTTCGATAACGACGACGCCCTGATCCCGGCGATAACGTCCCCCGAGTTCCTCAGCATCCTGGTCAGCGGCGGCTGGCCTTCACCCGGCGCCAACTGCCTGTTTATCGACAGCGCCCACGGCGCCATGGTAACCAGGAAGATCGACTGGCAGTGGCAGTAGGGATCCGGAATATGTCACCCCGAGTGAAGCGAGGGGTCTGGGGTGGTGGGTCCGGGCTGCCAAGGACGAGCCCCACAGCAGATTCCTCGTCGCTTCGCTCCTCGGAATGACGGTGCTGCTTCGCTCCTTGGAGTGACGGTCTTAAGGCAAAGCACCTTCGAAGAGCGGGGGCTGGTGGTTCGACAAGCTCACCACGAAGGGTATTGGAAGCGCCGGCTACCGGGGAAGACAGGTACAGGCGCCCCAAGCGAGCTTGAAACTCAGGCGCCAATGCTGAGTTCCCTCGGCGGGTCTTTGGCGTAAGAATAAGGCTGAGACCAAGAATATGGTGCTCAGCCTTATCGCGCGTCATCTCCGGGCTTCTATCGATGCCCCGCTGAACGTGGGCGCCGCGAGGCTCCAAAATGTGGACCCGGTCCCGGTGATCTGCTTGGATGGCGTTGGGACCGGACGGCCGCGCTCTAGCCTCCCGGCCCCCACTTCTTCCCAACCTCGTCCGGTTTCTTCATCTGGTAGGTGCGCATCCTCTCCAGCAGACGCCCGTCTTCGTCAACGGCGGTGGCTTCAATGACCAGGTAGGGCTTATCGCGCCGCGAGTACTTGTCGGCGATTCGGCCGGTAACCTTGATGGTCTTGCCCGGAACGGGCGGGTTGTGGAACTCGACTTCGGACCCGGCATTAACCGAGCCGGTGGCGTCGGTGTATACCATGTGGAAGGCGACGCCGTCGTGCTTGACTGCAATGGTGGGGTACCGCGCGTCGGGATCATCGACCGCTTTTCGGAAGTTGTCCAGGGTCTCTTGACTCAAAACGTACTCGTAAGACCCCAACTCCTCGCCAATTTCCGCTGTTTGGTAGTCGAACTGTTTCAACTGCTCATCGGCCATGCGCCTACACCTCCCTCGTGCCGGGTTCAAATCTACCTATACCATACACCTTCGAGGCAGTCAACATAAGGCGGGGCCCGTCAAGCGGCTGGCGGCACGCCGGCCCTGAGGGTCCCTCAATCGGGCGCTGCCAAACCCGTCGGGTGAATACGGCCGGCCGGAGCATCGAGTTCGCCCTGGGTCTCGATTTCTATCGCATCCGTGGCGTCCCGGCCAAGCTATCCTCCTGTGATGGCGTTCGCACCAATTTCCACCCCGGGTCGTTCAGTAGCTCCACTCATCGTGGCATCCGGCGGAGAGGGCTATAATACACCCAGCCAAAGGATACGTGCCGGCATGAAAGCCGGGGGGCGCTATGGCCAAAATTGTTGTGGTTGACGATGACCGAGGCCGGGATGTGCTCGATCTGGTCCTCGTCGGAGAGGGCCACCAGGTGCTCGGAACTTGCGATGGGGCCGCCGCTCACGATCTGGTCGCGCGGGAAAAGCCGAACCTGGTCGTGCTGACCATCATGGCGCCGAACATCAACGGCCTGGAGGTGCTTCAGGGGCTGAAAGCCGACCAGGAAACCCGGTCAATTCCGGTGATTATCCTCAACGAGGAGGATGGGGTCCAAGACGCGGAGCGCGCCGTCAGGGGCGGCGCCCTGGACTACGTAATCAAGCCCTGGCCCCCGGGCCGGCTGGAAGACCGCATCCGGATCGCGTTGACCCGCTCGGGCGCCGCTATTCCTACCGGCAACGACCTTATCGACCGGGCGATGATGGGCGGAATCACCATGGGCAATCTGACCCAGGTGGATGGCGCAGCCGGCAGTGGCAAGAGTGTCATCTGCCAGCACTTGGCTTACGGGGCTCTGCTAGTGGAGCAGCGGGTGGCCTACTATGTCCAGGGGGTTACCTCCGGCGAGCTGACGGACCGGATGGGTACGCTGGGCCTGGACATCTCCCCCAGCATGGAAGATGGCGAGTTCTCGATCTATTCACTGGATGAGTTCGCCGGGGATGATGGAGAGGCCGCGTCGGCGCTGGACCGGCTGAGAAAGCACATGGAAACTGTTTTCGCCAACGTGGATATCATTGTCCTCGATGGCCTCACCGGCCTGGTCAACGGAGCGGGGACCGTCCCGAGCGCGAGCTTCTTCACCGAATGCAGATTCTTTTGCTCGCCGAAGACGGCGGTAATCATATCCCTGGATGCCACACACGTGGATCCGTCGGTTTTGGGCCACCTGGAAGAAATGGCCGGCAATCACGTGAGTTTGCAAGTTGGGAGCTTCGCCGACGGTGCGGAGAACAAGGCCATGAGCAAAATGCTGACGATCAAGGTGAAAGGCACCACCCTGCGCACGAACAGCATCATCTGTTTCGCGGTGGACCCGGAGCTGGCCAGGAGCATGGACATGAGCCTCAAGGTGCTGCCGGAGGCCGGTTTTAGACCCGGTTCCAGCTCAATCTCCCGGTGACGCCCATGGTTCTTGGAGCCAGAGAAGGGGTCCGCGCTCCCAGAAATCAGCCAGGCACTTTGAAGGGTGAGGGCGACCTCAGGCGCCGGCGAAGACGCCTTCCGGTGCGGGGTCCGCCACCCGTCTGGGGGGTCTGGGATAGGGAAGGTACCAGAACGCGAGAGCCGCCAGCAAATACAACCCAAGGATGGGAAGGAGGGCCCAGTAATAGCTGCCGGAGGTATCGAATACCCAGCCCGCGAACACCGGCACGCCCATCGACATGAAGCTGTGCACCATGGTGATTCCGCCCCTGAGGGTGGCGAAGCTTTTGCGGCCAAAGAAGTCGCCGAGTAGCGACCATGACAAGCCGTTTACTCCCTCGGCAACGGCGAAGAAGACGGCGAAGATCAGCAGCTGCCACAGCGCCCCACTGGTCAGAAGAAGAATCACCAGGCTGAACGCGCCCACGAGCATGGTGATGCCGACCATCTTCTGCTTGGTCCACTTGTCTCCCATCCAGCCGAGCAGGACCCGGAGAAGGATGGAGACAAAGGCCACGAAGGACACGACGAAGGCGCCGACCGCCTCCGTTTGTCCCTTCCAGACCATCAGAGGCACCAGGTGCACGAACACCCCAGAGTGGGCCGCGATTCGCATGCCCATGGCCATCGCCAGCAGCCAATAGGCTCGCGTTCTAAGCGCCTCCTTCGCGGTGGAATCCACGGTGGTAATGTGCCGGCTGAACCGTTTCGATTCCGAGCCGGAGAGGCGCCCGCCGGCGGCGGTTGGTGGCGCGGTGTCTCCATCGGGCAGCAGCCCCATGCTCTCAGGAGAACGGCGTATCACCGCGGACATCGGGACCACCACGGCGATCAGGACCAGGCCCGATATGACCGCGCCGTGCCTCCAGCCCAAATTTAGCACAATTACCGCGACCAGCGGGGTGATCACGGCCCCGCCAACGGACATTCCCGTGGTGGTTATGGACATGGCCAGGCCCTTGCGTCGGACGAACCACTGGTTGATCGAGGCCATGATGCCGTGGTTGAATCCGGCGTTCATGCCCAGGGCGAGCACGCCAACATACACGATCAGGAACGTGGTGAAGCTGTGAGTCTGGGACAGGAGAATGAATCCCAGGCCGGCCAGCAACCTGCCGATAGCTATCATCGTCCGGGGTCCGAGCCGGTCAACCAGGTACCCTGCCAGCGGCCCTTCGAAGCCGCCTTCCATACGAGCCAGGCCGTAG
>Ga0187833_10001049_pt1 | contig 32319 bp, 28 predicted proteins | sample ETNtaG_37_FD_167968 | JGI IMG/M metagenome (GOLD analysis project Ga0187833, IMG submission 167968) | Marine microbial and viral communities from oxygen minimum zone, Eastern Pacific Ocean - ETNP2014_SV_400_PacBio MetaG (Illumina Assembly) | ecosystem: Environmental > Aquatic > Marine > Hypoxic...
CTGTCTGCTGCTGGCGGGTTGTGGAAAGCATTACGTTCAAGTGGACGAATCCAAGATCAAGGAAGTCCGCATTCCAAATGGATACATCCTGGTTTACTGCAGCTGCATGGAGCATGACTTGCAGCGGGAGGTGGTGGGAAAAATCAGGTCACTGGGGATTCCGGTCCGTGAAATCTCCAACTTCGACCAGCTTAAACAGATCCAAAGCTCCAAAAATTTTGTGCTGTTCAGCATGGAGCGTAAGGTCGATGGCACCCCGCGCAAGTACAACATAAGCCGGCTTGTCTCCAGGTCTGAATCCAGTAGTTGCGGGAAGAACTGCAGCTACTCGCGGCAATGGAACGAACTGGTAGTGAAAACCGTTTCCACCAACGGGAAGGCAAAGCATGAAGGCGTAATGCTTTACCGCATTGACGAGGGAACGAAACTGATGCTGGCTTTGAATTCCGGAGATAGATACAGCATCCGCCTTACGAGTGATGCTGAAACAGGTACCGCTGAAAACATAATCGAAGAATCCCGGGCCTATGAAATCACTCATTAGCCACGTCGTCTATATGGGCATCCCGCTATTGCAGGTCCTCTTGCTGCTGGGGGGCTGCGGCAGCAAGCATTATGTTGAAGTCAACCGCAAGATCAGCAACGATCTCGATTTTGCGGCTGCTCGCACGGTGGTCCTCGACGTGAGTGTGGATAATACGCCATTTGTGGAACGCGACATCACCATTCATTCCAGCCGGATCCTGAAAAAAGGCATGCTTCAGCCGGATCGGAAGATCATAGAACACGCCTTGTCGGAAGCCATGAATTTCGATGGAAAATCGGTACTGACCATGGAACAGTACCGTTGGATGGAATCCAGCCTGGCTTCCATCCGTCCCCCTTCGGGATACCGCAGTCCGAAGATCGACGCCCTAGTTCGTCTGAAGGTTTCCTTCGGTATCCAGTCCGGACGCTACGAACAGCAGAAGGTCTACCGATTTTTTCGTAAAGCCACACGCTGCCAATATCTAAAAAATCCGCCCAAGGATTATAAACCCTGCCGGGAGGTCGAAGACCGGGCCTGGGATGAGATTCATACTGAACAGAATGCGCTTGGACGGGTGGACTTGTGGTATGCCGGTGAAATTTTTCTGAACCGCAACGACGAATTCCAGCTGCATCGGAGTATCGAAGGCGCTGTGGTGCTCAACACGGCATACGAGGATGAGCGGGCAATCAGCAGGAAAGTGGCGGCAGGACTGGGCAACATCGTCAGTAATGAACTGGGAATTGTAAACCTGAAAGTCCGGCTCCAGATTGACGAAGGGAATCATTCGGATTCAATCCGTCTGTTGAAGCAGGGCAGTTTGGAGCAGGCTCGCAGAATGCTGGAACAGGACATCGATTCCAACTGGTTTGCCTCCTCCACCGACTTCTATAATCTTGGGCTGATCTATCACACATATGGTGAGCTCAAAATTGCCTCCAAATACTATGAACGCGCGATCAAAGCAGGTGGCTACAAACGGATCTATATTGACGCCCTGAACAACCTGGAGGTGCTGGATGCAGAGAGCACGCTGGAATAAAAGACTGCAGACCCTTCTGCTCGGCTGGTTTCTGCTGGGGTGCAGTGCCTCGACCGAACTCAAGGTGCGTTATTACCGGAATCCCGCTGAACTGCTGAGCAGCAAACCAATCCTGGTTCGCCAGGTCGATTCTGCTTCAAGGCAACTCGCCGATCAGGTCAGTAAAATTCTTGCGGGCAGTGGCTATCGGATACTGCAGGACACCGAAATCACTGCGGTGATGCTGGAACCCTTTGGTTCCGGACAGGTGCTGCCCCTGACAGACTATACCGAGATTGAGGTCAGGCTGAGCCTGGATTCTCCCCGCCATGACTCTCAAACAGGCACAAGGAAGGTCAATCTGCAGGATTGCAACTATCTGCTAGAAAAAAGCCCCTGCAGCAGCAGGAGCGGGGAGGTGCGTTTTCTTACCAGCAGAATTATAAGAGAGGCAAAGGGTGAACTACTCATCCGCAATGCCAATCAAGACCCGGTTCCTCTCCGCTTTTCCGTTTCCGTTTCCAGTAGCGGAGTCCTGCCTGCTTCCACCAATGCAGAGTTGTCAAAGGCCCTGAACGATGCCCTGCGGCACTTGCTGAAAGGGTACTTGAAGCAGAATATCAACGAATCGACAGGACTGAAGATCGACGCCCTTGCCCATGATTTGATTCAGGGAAAACTATACGAAGCCGCTGCGATCCGGATCCGGAGACACGAGGATGATCACGATGCCTACTATTATGCTCTTGGTTACATTGAAGAATTGCGCGCTAATTTTTCCGGCGCGCGCGAACACTACCGGACGGGGGAAAAGGATGCCGAGCGGCCTCAACTGTTTAACGCGGCAATCAAAAGGCTGGGGCTTTTAAAAACTCAGCAAGAAGTCAATGCTGATTCCTGAGGTTCCTACTGAAAGACACGGGAATTCCTTTGTTCGAAGAATCGGCCCGAACGGCTGCAAACTTTTGTTAAACTGGTGCCCAGGGAATCCTGGATAGGCCCCAGAGGACACACTAAGGCCCTACCCCTAAATACATGGGACACCGGCTGCATGAATTCATAGGGAATGATAAGGCAAAGACCTTAATCATTATTGACTAACTCCTCACCGAGACCAATCTAGGGGGGCAAGTCAATCCTACTTTTGCATGCTTATCTTCCGTATGCAGAAATCCTTTCGATGAAGTTTTTTAGGGATGGAGATCCGCTGCAACCTTGTCTAACCCCAACGACAACAGCCGTTCCTACTGGGCACCCCCCCACCAGTTCCCCTCTTCTTCCTACTGAAACCAAATATAGCCAAGCAGTCAAGCCATCTACAGGCTTCAGGGAACTTATCAAGGAAGATCTGACTGAAATCCATGCTGGATTGAAGAATCTCCACTTTCGGGTTTTAGAACTGGGTGAGAGTTCCAAGGGAGAATGGAAAGCATGAATATCAAAGACATTCTTCCAGGAAAGATAATCCCCTTTCCTTATCAGAATCCAGATAAGAAAGTTGATAAGCCTATAAATAAGGAAGCTTTTGATACAGAAGGAGAGCACATGCAATCAACGGGAATCCTCGGAGAAAGGCCTCTACATGGCTTTTGATGGTTCTAGGGATCTATAAAAAAGGTCGATTTGCTTAATTCCCATGCATCTTCAAAGGTCAAAGACAAAACAATCGGGATACCAAGAGGCCACTGCATCCTGATAGTTCTATTACCAAAATCATTAGAGATAAGAATGAGTACATTTTCAGTTGATTTCAATTGATAAATATAAATTGTTGGGTACATTAATAAAAATCGCATACTAATGCTTTGTTTTTGAATCGATTATAGATCATGAATTTAGATCAGTTTTTAATTAAAATACCAAAAGCAGAATTACATGTTCACTTAACTGGTTCAGTGTTCCCAAAAACTCTCGAGGATTTATCAAAAAAAAACTCTATCAGATTGCCAAAATATCAAAAAATTGAAGATCTTTATGATCGTAGTCAGTTTAGGAGTATCTTACCCATGCTACAAGTTGCAGTTGAGGTAATACAAGACAGGACTGATTTTGCAAGGATTGTGTATGAAACAATGCGTGAAGCTGCTCAAAACGGAGTACGTTATCGTGAGATTTTTTGGAATCCAACAGATCACATAAGTATTACAGGCTTTGACTATAAAAAAGCTATGGATGGCATTATAGGGGGATTAAAAGAATCAGAAGAGGATTTTGGAATTATTGGACGTTTAATTCCTTCTATCAACAGAGAAGAATCCAGTCAACTTGCAGTAGAAATGGTAAAGACTGTGCTAGAGAATCCATTTGAAGAAGTAGTAGGTTTAGGGATGGATTATTTGGAAACAGGTAATCCTCCTGAAAAATTTTGGAAAGCATACAAACTTGCACGTGAAGGTGGGCTACATTTAACTGCACATGCCGGAGAATTTGGAGAACCATGGAATAATGTAGAAACAGCTTTAGAATTATTAAAATGTGAAAGAATAGATCATGGATACACTATTTTAAACAACCCTGAACTAATGAAGAAATGTGTTGATGATGATATTGTTTTCAGTGTTGTTCCAACAAACTCTTTTTATAGCAGAACTTTAAAGAAGGAAGATTGGATCACTAAACATCCAATATTTCATATGGGGCGTGAAGGAATAAAAATATTCCCAAACAGTGATGACCCGCCATTGCATCATACAAATCCAGGTAAATGCTATATTGATATGGTCAAAGAGTTTAAATATAGCATCGAAGATGTACGTGAATTCATTGGCAATTCAATCAATGGTTCATTTGTTGATGATTATACTAAGAAAATATGGCGAAATGAGTGGCTGGAAGAATTTGATAATTTAAGGAATTTTTTTGAATTAGAAACACATCCATGATAAACCTCAAAAACTATTTTGTTATCAATAATCAATTGATTCTGGCCACCAGCCGTCTTTTCTTTTTTTCAATAAAGGGGATTTAATTGCTCCTTTTATTAATGGTATCATATTTGGATTAATTGAATTAAACATTTTTCGCCATTTATCAGATTGTAGCATTGCTGCACCAATTGATATAGGTGATACCTGGACGATCTCTAAAAGATCCATCCCAGATTTTATGGATGCCCCACTACTTATAACATCATCAATGAGACAAACCCGTCGACCTTTAATTAAAGGTTCCATTCGAGGATCCAGATAAAGTCGTTTCTTAGTTTCTGGACTTGTGATTGAAGACATTGAGACAGAAAGTCGTTCGTCATACCAAAATTTTCGAGATGTCCCAAGTGGGATATATCGCTTATGACCGAGCAGAAGCGAAACTTCACGAGCTAAAGAAAGTCCTAGAGTTGGAATCCCAACGACAACATCAGGCTTGTCTGCCTTGATCAATTCAACAAGAAATTTCGCTAATATGTTCTCAACTGCAAAACTTGCTTGATTCAATATTAAAGACGCCAATCCATTGTTTGTTGCTCCAAGTGAACGAATAGGTAACATTAAAACTGATCCATCTTTTAACTTGGAAGGATAATGCGTATTGTATGGAGGTGAATTTGAATATTTCTCTGGCAGTATTTCTTGCCAAAATTCATGAGGTTCCACGGTCAATTTTTAAAAGTCATAATTAGAAATATAGTACCGTTCTAAAAAATACTTAAAAATTTAAGACACTTTTTTATTCGATTCGGTTTTGTTATTTTGAAGGCATGAAAATAGAAAAATATACAAACTTAGATGCTTTAACAAGACTTCGAAGAGATCTCCATCAAAATCCAGAACTTGGTTTCGAGGAAATACGTACATCACGGGTTGTAGCCGACCATTTGGTTGGCTTAGGGCTTGAAGTTACTGAAGGGATTGCCGAAACAGGTGTTGTTGCAACATTGAAGGGAAAAGGTCGGTCTGTTGGTCTGAGGGCTGACATGGATGCTTTGGCTATGACAGAAACGAGTACAATACCTTGGATTTCAAAATCTCCAGGTAAGATGCACGCATGTGGACATGATGGTCATACTACAATGCTTTTAGGTGCAGCTGAGGTACTTTCACAATCTCCTCCAAGTGGCACAGTCCATTTTATATTCCAGCCAGCTGAGGAAGGACGTGGTGGGGCAAAAAAAATGATTGAAGAAGGATTTTTAAAGAAATTCCATTGTGATACAATTTTTGGCCTTCACAATATGCCTGGACTCCAAACTGATCAGATAGCTGTTACAGAAGGACCACAACTAGCTTCCTCCGATAGTTGGAGTGTTGTCTTTGAAGGAAAGAGTACTCATGGAGCTAAACCTCATCTAGGTCGAGATAGTATAACTGCATCAGGCCATTTCTTAACAACTTTACAAACAATTGTAGGTAGATTAATAGATCCGCTTCAACCTGCTGTTGTGAGTGCATGTTCTCTTCATGGAGGAGATCCTAAAGCACTAAATGTCATTCCTGACAAAGTAGAAATAGGTGGAACTGCCAGAGCATATACAAAAGAGGTTAGAAAAATACTTGAAGAAGAAATTGGACATCTAGCTAAAGGTATAGCAAATACAATGGGAATTGATTCAAATTATGAGTTCATAAGACGAATTCCTCCAGTTGTGAATGACCCAAATGCCACAAAAATTGCTCAAAATGTTGCTAAGGCAATTTGCGGAAATAAAGCAATAACTAAGTATCCACCTTCAACAGCAGGGGATGATTTTGCATTTTTTAGTGAGTCAATACCAGGAGCTTATGTTTGGCTGGGAAATGGCCCGGTTGAGAACGGGGCACTTCATCACAACTCTAGTTATGATTTCAATGATGACTCATTAGTGACCGGAATTTCCTTCTGGGTTGAAGTTGCACGACAAGCTTTAAAAGCTTGAGAAAGAATTTTGGAGTTGATTCCAGTGTTATAAAATTTCTTACCATTTAGAAATGAACTCTCTAACATTTTTGGTAATATCATCTAAATCAGAATTCACTAGAACGCTATCTTGTACTACTTGTTTTCCAGAAACAAAAACATCCTTCACATCACCAGCCTGTAAAGAATAAACAACAGTTGAATAAGGGTCATGAATAGGAGTATGTCTGACTGAATCAGAATTAAAAATGATCAAGTCTGCCCATTTTCCTTTTTCTATACTTCCTGTTTCTTCTCCTTTACCTAAAGCATTTGCGCCTCCACAAGTTGCCATAAATAAGATCTCTTGAGAGTCAAGTAAGGTTCTGTCCCGTTTTAGATTTTTTTGAATCGGAGCAGTTATTGACATTTGCCTAAATAAATCAAGGTTATTTCCACTCATCGGACCATCAGTTCCCAAGCCAACAGTAATTTTTTTTTCTAATAATTCATACAAGGGGCAAGTTCCATGGGCACCTTTTGTATTTGCAACAGGATTATGAGATACCCTGCATTGATGGTCTAACAACAAATTCATATCATCATTATCAACATGGATACAATGGGATGCTAGAAGCCTTTCGCTAAGAAAATTCAGTGAACTAAGATAATCAACTGAACTTTTTTGATCTTTATTTAAAATATATTTTTTTTCTCTATCCGATTCTGCTACATGCATCTGAATATCAACATCATTCGCATTTGCAAATTCATTAATTTTATTTAATTGCTTTTCTTCAAGGGAGTAGGGTGCATGTGGTGCTATACAAGGTATAACTAAAGGATGCTGGCTCCAGTCTTTACAAAATATTTTTGCTCTTATTAAACCTTCCTCAAAATTTTTTGCATCAGGAATATTTCTATTCATCACAGTCTGCCCTGCCAAAACACGTATCCCCATTTTCTCTGCAACTAAGGCAACCTGTTCTTCAAAAAAATACATGTCTGCAAAAAAAGTTATTCCTGATAGTAGCATTTCTGCACAAGACAATTCCGTTCCAATTCTCACAAATTCAGGAGAAACATGTTTCATTTCAAGGGGAAATATATAACGAATTAAACGATCTGCCTCATCATCACCTAGGCTTCTAAACAAAGACATGGCTGCGTGTGTATGACAATTGATCAAGCCAGGGATAACCAAACCTCCTTTTGCATCCAGAATTTTTTCAACTTCTTGTGAGTTTTTCTCAAAGTTATCCCCAACAGATTCAATAAGTCCGTTTTTGATTTTTACAAAACCATTAGAGAAAACATTGAACTGATTATCCATAGTCAGGATATTTGCATTTTTAATCATTGTGGAATTGTCTGACATCATCCTGTTTACAATAATACCATCATTTCTGGAATCGGTTGGAGTAAAACATTTGAATGAACATGGTGTTTATTTTCTTCACTATCCACAATCATTTCTCCTAATTTTGTTCCAATCAGATAACGGTATCCTTTACCAAGATACGTTTGGACATGAACTATACCTGGTATCAATGTTATTCCCCCTTTATCTTCTGACAGGATTTCAAAGCCACTAGGTCGGAAAGCAGCAGTAGTAGTTTTTCTTTTTATTGAATGTGGATTCATTATTGGTATTATATTCCCTCCTAATTCACTAGAAAAGTATTGAATACCTTCTGATTCTATGATTTCTCCTTTCATAAAATTTTCAAAACCAACAAATTTAGCTACAAATTGTGTTTGAGGCGAAGAATATATTTCTTCAGGTTTTGCTAATTGTTCAATCAACCCATGATTCATTATTGCAACACGGTCAGAAATTGAAAAACATTCCTCCTGGTCATGAGTTACATAAATTGTTGTTATAGAGTGTTCCTGTTGAATTCTCCGGATTTCCATGCGCATCTTGATTCTGAGTGCAGCATCAAGATTACTAAGGGGTTCGTCAAGCAACAACAGGCTAGGATTAATGGCCATTGCACGGGCCAAGGCAACTCTTTGTTTTTGACCTCCTGAAAGTTCTTTTGGGCGTCTCATTGAAAAATCTTTCAAATCGACTAACTCGAGCATTTCAGCGACCTTATTTTTGATAACATCTGATTTCACTTTTCTCTGTTTTAAACCAAATCCCACGTTTTCTTCAACAGTGAGATGTGGGAATAAAGCATAGCTCTGAAACACGTATCCAAAACCCCTTTCATTAGGTGGTTTCAATGTGATGTCTTTTTCATTAAGTATTACACTTCCTTGTCTAGGTTTTAAAAATCCAGATACTATTCTCAAAGTAGTTGTTTTGCCACATCCACTTGAACCCAAAAGTGAGAGTAATTCTCCTTTATGTATTTCAAGTGATAAATTCTTAAGAATTACCTCTTTATCATAAGAAGCAGTCAGATTTTTTAATTGAAGATAGTTCATTCTTATTTTTTTGTAAAAAAACTTAGACCCATAGTTGCTTCTATTAGGAACATAATGATGATTGTCAACAACATGAGTAATACTGAAATCGCTGAAACCGTAGGATCAAAATAATATTCTACATAGCTAAGCATCTGAATAGGTAAAGTCGTAACTCCTGGACCTGTAAGAAAAATAGTTACTGGAACGTCATTAAGAGACGTTATGAATGCTAAGAGACACGCTGCTAGAATTCCTGATTGAATATTTGGGAGAACAATTACGAGGAATGCGTGCATACGCGTTGAACCTAAACTTACAGCAGCTTCCTCAATTTCTATAGGCACATTACTAAGACTGGAAACGATGACTCGAATTACATAGGGTAACATTATTAACACATGCCCTATTGCTAACCCTGTCCATGTTTCTATTTCTAGGGGGATGACGATATGTTTGAGGACAGCAAAACCGAGAACTACACCTGGGATGATTACAGGAGATAAAAACAGAGATAATGCTGGTTGGCGCCATTTTGATTTTGTCCTTGATAACGAATATGCTGCTGGTAAACCAACCAATAAAGAACCAACTGCTCCAAACAATGACAGTAAAAGAGAATTCTGAAATGCAGAAATGAACATCTCACTTTCAAAAATTCTGTAAAACCAACGTAGAGAATAATTTTCAGGGGGAAATGCCAAGAATTCACTTTCATTGAATGCAGATAAAACAATTATTATTAGTGGACTAATCAGAAAAAGATATACTGCAATTAAAGAAATAATAAGTAATTTATTATTCTTCATGTATCTGGATTCATTCTGTTTGCTAAGGCTCCAATCAACTTCATCACTAAATAAGTAGTAAGAATCATGATAATGGCTATAACAGAAGCTGTATCCCAATCAAATAAAGTCATTGCGTTTTGATAAATGAGTGTAGAAAGAGTCATGGCTTGATCCCCCCCAAGTAATCGAGGAGTGGTATAAGCCGTTAAGCTTCCTGTAAAGACAAGAATGGATCCTACTAATAATCCTGAAGAACTTAACGGCAGAATTAACTGAAAAAAAACTCCATTGCTACTAGCCCCGAGACTCTTGGCAGAATCCAAAAGATCCTCTTCAATATTTTCCATAACACCAACAAGTGGTAAAATCATTAGTGGTAAAAAAAGGTAGGTAAGTCCTATCACTACAGCAAACTCTGTGTAAAGTAATTGTATCGGTTTTTCAATGATTCTTAGCCATATTAGCAAATCATTGATAAAACCATTTTTTCCAATTATCACCATCCAGGCAAAGGATCTTACGACCGGGCTAAGTAAAAGAGGAAAAACTGCTATAACAATGAAAATACTTTTATATCTTTTACCTTTTAATGCAATATAAAATGCACATGGATATGCTAATATTACACATATTATTGTTGTTAGTAAGGCAACTTTAATCGTCCTAAATAAAATTTTCTGATGGAAAGTTTTATTCAGGAATTCTTGGTAAAGATGGAAGGGATCCTTTAGAACAGGAATCGTATCAATAAGAAGCAGAAAAAGAGGGATAATCAGGAGTGCTGTGCAGACCAACACTCCTGGTATTAACAAAATAGTGAGAGAACGATTACTCACTATATGAAAAGTTTCTTAATTTGAAAATATTTCATTCCATTTTTCAATCCAACTCTTCTTTCTTTTATTTATTTCACCCCAATTTACATCTTGAAAACTATCGATCAACTCACCGCCATATGTCAATCCTTCGGCTTGATCATGATCCAAGATTACTTTCATATTCACTGGGGAGTCAACTTTAACCAATGCAATATCTTCCTGTATTTTTTTGCTAAGAACAAAATTAATATATTTTTCTGCTAATTCTTTTTTGGGAGATCCTTTTACAACATTAATTGTGTTAATATTTACGAAGGAACCTTCTTTAGGATCTACCCATACTGCACTAGGAAGTGCTTTTTTAATCCTTGGCATAACAAAATTCATTGCAACACCTGCTGCGATTTCTCCTTGGGCAAACATATTCGCCAAGTTTGATGATCGATTATAAGTTTTAAGAATATTATTTTTCAGATCTTTCAATGCGTTAAATGCAACACTTGGTTGATTAAATGCATCAACATTTTTATGTCTTCCTGCTGTGAGTACAATAGTTGGACCGGCAGTAGTAGTTATGTTTGGAACTGAAACCTTACTTCTAAGATCCGTGCGCCACAGATCATTCCATGAATTAATAGGATTCTTGATTTGTGCTGTATCATAGATGATGCCTACTCTCATCACCGTATAAGCTGGCCCGTAATCTGCTCCGAATGGAGATCTTGCAACTGGATATATTTCAGATAGATTTGTCAAATTTTTTCTATTTATTTTTTCAAACAAACCTAACTCAATAGCATCCATCGTATAAGAACTAGCAAGATAAATCAGATCTATTCCTTTACCCTTTCTAAGCTTAAGTTTGTTAAGTCTGGCGGCATTATTTCCAGTTTCAACTACAATTTCTACTCCATATTTTTCTTCAAATGGATCATATATATATTTTTTTAATAAATCACCATTATAACCCCAAGTTGAAATTACTAACTTCTCCTTAGAATGAAGAACACCCTCAAATGATAAACATACCAGCAACATTAAAAAAATTATTTTTCTCATTTTTCCTCTTTATGAAAAGAATTAAGTAATTATATTAACTTACATTATTTGAAAAATCTTGTTCAAGATGAAAATGAAAAAATGAATTTATATAAAGGTCTTAGCGATAAATTTAAGGTTTTGGGCTCTCGGATAGGAAGATTTGAAGAATCAGAAAAACTCCAACTTCATGCTAATACAACCATTCAAACTGAGTAGGGAATTTGCGCTAGCCTAATTTTCATGGGTGTTAATGCGCCTGCGATGGGCCTGTTAGTAGGTGACCAGGAAAAAAACCTCAAAATCCTCTTCATATACAAAACATAAACCTAGAATTGGGGATGGTGGACGAAAGAAAAGATAAGGAGTTACACAGAAAGGAAGGTTTTCTTTGAACGATTTCATAGCTATCAGTACAACATCTTAGAAATTCTAGCTTCCATTTCCTGCTGGGTTTCAATAGTTCCGTGATCGCCAGTTTGATCTTTAAGTATTTCCCCCATACTTGGTAATTCTGAGCGTGGTTGAATGCTATCGGCATCCCAAAGTTTCGATCGAATCAATGCCTTACTGCAGTGTAGATAGACTTCATCGATATCAACTCTAATCACAGATATAGGCAAACGATCTTGTTCCAAAAAACGATTTTGGAGTTCAGAGTCATTTATAATTTCAGCAAGACCGTTTACTCTGAGAGTTTCTTTAATTCCAGGAATTAGAAAAACGAGGCCAATACCCTGATTGCAAAGAATATTTTTAAGACTATCAACGCGATTATTGCCTGGCCAATCAGGAATTAGTAATGTTTTATCATTAGGACACTGGACAAATCCCGGTTTACCACCACGTGGTGTCGCATCCGCTAAACCATCTTCCCCATAAGTTGCTACGATGCAGAATGGTGATAAATTTATAAAGCTTAGGGTATGTTGATCCAAGTGATCTAGCTGTTTTGTAACCGCTCTTCCTTTGGGCTGCTTATAAATTTTCCTCAACTGTTGTTCAGAAGTAATACGCATGACCTCGCCTCTCTTTATTGATCGATTTACACTTTCCTATGATTAGCGAATGCTATTTTTCAATACCTTCCACTAGATCCATAATCATATCCGTAGACATCAGCTCCATCTAAATTATGCAATTTTGATTCTCCCATCAGACTTTCCCATTCACCTTTAATCAGTTTGTCATCAGGCAGGGTTTGTATTTCCTGTGAATGATGACCTGGGTCAATTAGCTTCCAGGGATCATTATCCATAGCATTGTAACTACAAATAATTAAACTTCTGTGCTTATCTATTCTTAGAACTATTGAAATTATTGATTTATTTTGGCGCGGGCGGAAGGGCTCGAACCCTCAACCCTCAGATCCGAAGTCTGATGCTCTATCCAATTGAGCTACGCCCGCGCAGGGCCATTGAAAGGGAGGAAACAGGTGGACTGGGGCGAGCGAAGGGATTTGAACCCTCGACCACTGGAATCACAATCCAGCGCTCTACCAGCTGAGCTACGCCCGCCGTCCAAGCTTAAAAGTTTAGCTCTAGTTGAACCGGAAGACAAACCCTTTCCCTTCAGGCCTCACAGATTTTACCAGAAGGGCTGATTCAGTCGATCCATTCAACAGCCATAGCCGTTGCTTCGCCACCCCCGATGCAGAGGCTTGCAAGCCCTCGTCGTTTGCGATGATGTTTCAAGGCAGCCAGAAGGGTGACGAGGATCCTTGCGCCGGATGCCCCGATCGGATGTCCAAGAGCACAGGCTCCTCCGTGGACATTCACTTTTTCAGGATCCAGTTCAAGATCCTGAATGGCTGCCATCGTAACGACAGCGAAGGCTTCATTGACTTCATAAAGGTCCACATCTCTAGCATTCCATCCAAGCTTTTCAAGCAGTTTTTGGATCGCCGACACCGGGGCGGTGGTGAACCATGCAGGCTCATGAGCATGCTCAGAATGTCCAAGAATCCTGGCCAGTGGGAGCAATCCTCGTTCTAGAGCTGTCGATTCACGCATCATCACAGGCGCAGCCGCACCATCGGAGATCGAGGAGGAATTGGCTGGTGTTACCGTTCCATTCTTTAGCAAAAGCCGGTTTGAGGGTTGGTATTTTCTCTAAATTCGCTTTGAGCGGAGTTTCATCGGTTTCGACCAGGGTATCCCCTTTTCGGCCCTGGATGGTAACCGAAATAACTTCTTCGTCGAAAACCCCTGCTTCGATGGCCTTTTTAGCACGGGTCAGGGATCGAATGGCAAATGCGTCCTGAGCTTCCCGACTGAATCCATAGTGACTGGCGGTGGCTTCCGCAAAGCTTCCCATCAGTTTCCCTCGGTCGTAAGCATCCTCGAGTCCGTCGAGGAACATATGATCGACCACTTCCCCATGGCCGAGACGCATACAAGAACGGGCACGCGGCAGCAAATAGGGCGCATTGGTCATGCTTTCCATCCCCCCTGAGACAAGGATCCGTTCCTCCCCACCCAGCAGCAGGTCATGGGCAAGCATCGCAGCTTTCATTCCGGAACCACACATTTTGTTGACCTTTGTACAGCATACCGAAAGGGGCATATCTGCTCCCAGCGCTGCCTGTCTAGCCGGAGCCTGTCCCTGTCCTGCAGGAAGAACACAACCCATGATCATTTCTCTCAAAGATTCGGGTTCGATCCAGCTCCGTTCAAGTGCAGCACGGATGGCGGTTGCACCCAACTGAGCACAACTCGCATCCTTAAGCACCCCCTGGAAGGCGCCCATCGGGGTTCTGGCCATTCCGGTGTTGACGATACTATCTTTTTCACTCATGAAAGTTCTTTTTTGAAGGTATTTTAACCCAATTCGGATTTTGAGATATGGTCTGAAGCAGTCTGACTTTCAGGGAGGATGACCTGGAAACAAGCTCCTTGGGTATCATTCGGATGATAACGCAATTGACCTCCGTGAGACTCGACGAGACGGAAAGAGATTGAAAGCCCTAGTCCCGTTCCTTGCTTTTTGGTGCTGAAAAGGGGTTTGAAGATATTTTTTCGGAGTTCCTCCGGAATTCCAGGACCCTCATCTTCGATGCTGACCAGGATGTAGCGTCGGCCCGGGTCGAGGTTGGTTCCGGCCAACTCCCAGTGAGCACAATGGCGGGTCAGCACCCTGACCCGTCCATCAGGAGGACAGGCTTCCGAAGCGTTACGCAGAAGATTCAAAAATACCTGATGCAACTTATCACGGTCAGCCTCGATCTCTGGAAGAGAAGCATCGTAATACGCGATAAAACGAAGATCCGGATACGAACTCCGTTCAAAACTGAGAATCATGTCCAGCAACTCATGCAGATTGAACGTATTGGGATGGATCGGCATCGGATGCGAATGCATCAGCAGTTGTTTGAGCAAACGCTCGATGCGTTCGATTTCAGAAAACATCATCTTTGCCGGCTCCGTATCCATTTCAGACTGGTTCAGTTCCCGTTCCATGAGCTGGAGCATGCCTTTGATCCCTCCGAGGGGATTCTGAATTTCATGGGCCAGGGTCGACATCAACCTCCCCACGTCCCTGGCCAGTTCGGTCTCACGTTCCCGCTTCCTGGCATGGTTGAAACGTGTGCTTTCCAGTAGGGTGATGAGGGCATGATCCGGATTTCCACCTGATTTTCTCAATGGAGTCAGGACGATCTCTGCAGTTCGATTCTGGAGTGGAGGAGTCTGCAGTTCGTAACTGCTGAGTTGGTATTCCTTTTCATCCTCCAAAACCTGCTGAAGTCTAATCAGGATTTGGGGATCTTGCTCAAACAGGGAATCTGCACCGAGGCCTTTCAATCTGGAAGAATCCCGATCCCAAAGAAGAGAAGCCGCTTCATTGCAGTAGACCAACTTGCCCCTTGCATCAATCAACAGAACTGCCTGGCGAAGCTGGTCCAGCAAATTGGTCGAATCTTTATTGGTAATCATTCACAGAGAATGAACTTGGGAGCAATCAGGGGGGCAACAGAATTGACTGTGTTAACAATGATTTATAAAGTATATCGCCTCATTGATCAAGAAATTTCAACCATTTCCGATGTCCCTTCTGCGTCTCCTCAAACAGTCCGATCTACTTCAAAAATCATCGGACTCAAAGGATATTTTTCATGCATCACACGACCATTCCGTGGTCGTGGAGGCTTCTGCGGGTACCGGGAAAACTTTCGCATTGGAGGAACTGGTACTGGAACTAGCCCTGGTGGAAAGGATCCCACTACAGAAAATTCTGCTCGTTACTTTCACTGAAAAAGCGACCCAGGAGCTTCGTACCCGCCTGCGCACCCGACTCCGTGAGATCGTTGAGGCAGCACAATCTGGAAAGGATTGGCTGGGACCAGAGGGCACTGGAAGTTGCTGGGAAATCGACGCTCCACGCCTGGAGCAGTTGAAGGCTGCACTCATGGATTTTGATGCCGTTCCAATCTATACGATTCATGGATTCTGCAACCGTCTGATTCGCGAATTTGCCTTTGAAAATCGGCTCCTCTTCAACCAGCAACAGGTAGACACACGGCAACTGATGGAAGATCATTTTCGGATTTTCCTGCGTTCCAAAGTTCTCCCTCCGGAATCTACCCATTCTCCCCTGATGAACCTCTATTTGGTTCATGCAGAAGGAAATCTGGAAACTCTACAAAGAGAACTGCTTCGGCTGATACCCCAACAAGGAAAGCTGATACCCCAGTGGCCCTCTTTTTTAAAAATGATGCAATCCTTCCATACGCCCTGGAAGAAACTTTGCCATGAAGACCAAAGCTTGAGGAGCAGCCAACCTGGGAGCCATCCGATGCGCGAGGCATTCTGGTTGATGAACCTGAATGGAAATTCGGAAAAAGGAATCCTAAGCAGCCTGGAAAGGATCATCGAATTATTGGGAAGTCCGGAATTACCTCCCGAGGAATGTTTCCTCCATTTGCTTCAAAGCCAACCAGAAAAGGTGACTCGCCCTAAATGTGCAAAACAGATGAAGTCCGGAAAGCAATATGCCAGTCCAGATGATTTCCCGGATGCCCAGAAAGATTGGATGGCTGCGCTGGAAGAGCTTGAAAGATTTTTCACGGAAAATGAGTTGGTTCTGGAAAAACCTGAACAGATTAAAAAAATTCTGAAAGCCTGGCTTATTTTGGAAATCCTGCCTCCTCTACGGTCTGAACTGGAACAGATGAAACTCGAAAAAGGGGTTTATGATTTTGATGACATGCTCCGGATCGTCGAAGAAAATGTTCAACCTGCCAATTCAAACGGATCTGAAAATCCAGCGACACCTTTGACCCATGCAGTCAGATCACAATATGAAACCGCCATCGTTGATGAGTTTCAGGATACCGACCCAAGACAGTGGTCGATCTTCAAGAACCTCTTCCTGAAAAGTGCTTCCCACCGATTGATGCTGATTGGAGATCCAAAGCAGGCGATCTATGGTTTTCGGGGTGCTGAGGTCCTCACCTACCTGGAAGCACGGGATTCGATGCTTTCCCGAAAAGATGCAAAACGGCTGAGTCTGAAACGAAACTTCCGCTCCACTGCCGGACTGATCAATGGACTGAACCGGATTTTCCAAAACCCCAACTGGTTTGAGAGCCCCAAAGGTATTGGATACTCCCAAGTGATGTGTGGAAATCCTGAAATCCTGCTCGAGGATTCGCATGAAAACCGACGTGCCATCCATTTTTTGGAAATCCAGCCACACTTCAGGATCGGCCGAACTCAGCTTCAAAAACTGGAAAGGAAAAAAAGTAACCCTTTTCCAAAAGAAATGATGATTGCTTTGAATCGGGCCGAAGGAACCGATTGTCGTAGTGAAGATGACTTCCTGAAAACCGTCTCTCGTGAAGCAGGTCCTGAAATAACCGGACAATTCCGCAACGAACTGCTCAAGACTTTCCTTCAGACCAACCGCAGAAAACCGGAACGAGAACTTGCTGAAACCATTGCCGAGGAAGTGAAAGACCTGCTGAAACGAAAAGTTCTTTGGCATGATGGAAAAGAAAACCAGAGTTCGACGCTCAAAGAACATCAAATCTGTGTTCTCTTTCGGAAAACTTCCGAAGGTGAAATCCTTTCCAAAGTCTTTCGCCGTCACGGCATTGCCTATGCGTTCTACAAACAGCGTGGGCTTTTTCAGACAAGGGAGGCCCATGAAATTTTGGACCTGTTGAACGCTGTGGTTCATGAAGATCAGCCTCAGCGCATTCGTATGGCCCTTCTTTCGCGTTTTTTCGGGATTCCGTTGCATAAGCTGGATTCAGCTATGATCTCGAAGCCGCAACTGATGCTTCATTTCCGCCGTTGGAGAAGCATGGCCAAAGAAGGTGAATCCGGAAGGCTGTTTCATGACATTCTGGAACAAACACGGGTGATGGAACGTGAACTCTTTGTTTCTTCAAGCGAACGCGGGGTGACCAACATCTCACAGATTCTGGAATACCTTCAACAACGCATCCGGGAAAACGGGCTTTCTCTGGCAGAAGCCGTCCGGCATCTGCAGAAATTGATTAAGGAACAAGAATCCGCTGAAGAAAATGATGACCTGCTAAGGCTCGAGAGTGAAAAAAAAGCGGTTCAACTGATGACGATGCACACCTCGAAAGGACTCGAATTTCCGGTGGTTTTCATCTTCGGTGGATTTTCAGGAGATCCTCCTTCAGATCATTACCGATATCATGACGAAAATGGCCAAAGCATAATCCGTCTTTTTGGCATTGGTACTCCCGAAGCCTATCTGCAGGAAGCATCGGCAGAAAGACAACGCCTGCTGTATGTGGCTCTGACACGTGCTGCAGGAAGACTATACCTTCCTTATGTAAATGTTCTCAGCGGCAATGAATCCACGCGCTGGATGAAATTCGATAAATGCTGTCAGAAGGAACTGATGCCGAGCCTTGATCCTGTGCTAGAAGAAATCCATCAGCAGTCGGAAGGAAAAATTCCCCTAAGAACTGCAGATGAATTTCCTTTCAGTTCAAGCCGTATCATTCTTTCAGAAATGTCTAATGAAGGATTTCATCAGGAACATCTTGAAAATCCGGTGCAAGATTCCATTCCCAACCTCGAGGTTGAATTAGCGAATCTGCTTTCCCGAAACCCGCTCCCGTTGAAGGAAAAAGAAACACCTGAAAATTTCATAGGGCGTCTGAAGAAAAACAGTCGGGGCTTTGTCGTCACCTCCTTCAGTCGGATGCAGCAGGAACGGGAAAAAGGAAAAACAAGAAACTTAAACGAGCTTTCAAAACCCTCTTTCCTGGATTTCGATGCTCGTTCCGAAGAGGATTTTGAAGAAACTCGGGAACCGGACGAAACAGAATCCATGAAGCCTGAATCTACTACGGGAGTATTGGAACCAATTTCAACCGAAGCCAAACTTCCAGGAGGAGTTGCCACTGGGAATTTTCTCCATGAAATGCTGGAAAGGATCGATTACGATCAGTTACTTGAAACTTCCTCTCCAGAGGCATGGTCCGAACTTTCAGGAGTAAATGCGCTGCTGGCCAGGATTCTAGAAAAACATAGCTTCTCTGAAGAATTCCTTTCGGAATCGGCACATCTTGTTTGGCATACCTTACAGAGGAAAATCCGCCTCGGTGAAGACTCATCTGCTAGGCTTGCAGAAACAGGCAAACGCATTCATGAAATGAAATTTTACTTTCCTTTGCCGGATTCCAAAAATCCTTTTACCCTGTTGGGCACTGAGGACTCCAAAAAATTATGGAACGGAGAAGGATGGAGGGTGAAGAGTGGGTTTCTGAACGGGTCGATTGATCTGGTCTTCGAGTGGAAGAACAGGGTCTATTTGCTTGACTGGAAAAGCAACCTGCTGGAAAACTACAACAAAGAAAAACTCACTGAAGTGGTACACGAGCACTACCTGATGCAATTACAAATTTACCTCCTGGCCACAGTACGTTGGCTCAGATTGTTCGATGAAGACGCTTACAATCAGCGATTCGGAGGTATCCTCTATATCTTTTTGAGAGGCATGCCAAATGTTGATGCTGTTCACTTCGAGAGGCCTTCCTGGAGAAAGTTGAAACAATACGAATCCGAATTGGAGAAGCCAACTCAGCCAAGGCTTCCTGCCATGTCTGCCTGATTCTTCATTTTCTTCCGCCCATTCCTGCTCATGGATCCACTGCTTTACGTGCTTGATTGTAACCCCCTCTGCACAGAGGGAGTTGCCTTGAGCAGGAGAGACCGTCGCTGGCGGGTCATTCATGAATGGTCTGTAGAATGGGGAATGGAATCTCCCTCAGATGAGAATCCGGACTCCCCGAAAGAAGATGCGGACAGCCATGATGATCCTTGGATTAATCGTGTTGCTGCATTCATGGACCGTCATGAATGGCGCAACCAGTCGGTAGTCTTCCTGGTGCCAACTGAAGATGTGGTTTCCAGAAAAATTGGATTTCCTTTCAAAGACCGACGCAAGATCCAGCAGGCACTTCGTTTTGAACTGGAAGGAGAACTCCTCGAGGAACTGGACGACATGCGTTTCAGCATCGACATCCGTGTCCTGGACCAGAAGAGTACGGAGGTTCTGGTACTCCTTTTCGGGAGGGAAAGGACAGAACAGCTACAGCGTATCTGCCTGGAGCGGGACCTGTTGATCCGGAGTATTGACTGCAGCGCCTATGCACTGTTTCGGGAAATGATCCATCCTTCCGGAACCATGCAGCAGTTCCATGAAGGAAAAACCCTGCCTTCCATGGATGAACATGCTGGTTTCCAAATTTACCTTGGCGCCGATGAAGCTTTCATCAATACGGTTCAGGGTCAGAGATTGGAGGAAATAAAATTCTTCCCAAACCGACTTCCAGAACTTTCGGCAGGAATGACAGAAAATGGCAGACTGCAGGATTTTCTATATCAATTCGCATCAAGATCCTCTGAAGAAACTTCCACGGACCCCTGGGAAAGCTTGCAACTGGAACTCGAATGGCTTTGCAGTCAGTTTACTCGCCATCTTCGCGGCAGGGATTACCACAGTGGAAGCAGTATCACGATCCATGGGATCTTCTCCCCTGCCATAGAGTGGGACGGCATCCGTTTTAAATTGAGAACTTTTCCCCTCCCGGAAGCAGAAACATTAAAGCATCGTGAAACCTACCAGGAAGATCTGGAGGAATCTTCGCTCGAAGAGGACTTTGTTGCAGAATCCGGGGTGGTCGGAGAAGAAGCTCAGGATTCTTCCCCAGACACCCTGGATGAATTGATGGAGGAGGCTTCACGCAGGTCCGAAGAAGATGCTCCTGAAGAGGATACCCTGGATCTTCCTCCCATGGTCACGGAGGAGCAGGTTCCACTAATCACCCAGATCAGCCTACTCAATCTTTCAGGAAGACAAATGTGGGGGATACTCGGGGACACCCGTGAGGCACTCTACGAACTGAATGAAAAACATTCACTGAGCCTCTACTCCGACAGCACCCCCTGGAGGAGATTTCTTCATAGAAACCGTGGAGGAGTCTTAGGCCTGGTATTTTTTTCACTGCTTTTCCTAGCCGGCGGGTATGCCAACCTCTGGAGGCACAACCAGTCCCTTGAAGAGGATCTAAGAAGGACCGAACTGATCCTACAAAACGAAATCCAACGCGTCTATCCCGAAGGGAAGGATGCTGGGATCGAAGCGGCTCTGACTGGGATGAGTGAAAAAATCCGCAAACGCCGTCAGGAAATCAAGGTCAGCAAAACCTTCGAAGAGCGAAATTACAAGACCCTCGATTTCCTGAATCGGATCTCTACACTTTTGGAGGATCCCGGTGAATTTCGTATTGATCAGATGGAGTATGGGAAAGACCGATTTTCCATGAGCGGATCTATAGAAAGCTACGATCGATTGCAGTTGCTGAAAAACGGGCTGAAGAACATCGATGAATTCAAGGAACGAAGGATCGTTGAAAGCAACAGGAAAAGCCAGGAGGGTATCATTTTCAGGATCTCCATTGATCTCAATAAATGAATCCTATCCGCAAATCAGGCTTCATCACTCATTCAGAACCATTCTGAATTTCAGACTCATTTTATCATTGAGGAGTTTCATCATTGGGAAAAGGATATTTCACTCAGCCCAGTCTTAGCGATAACCGGATTGTTTTTGTCTGTGAAGACGACCTCTGGGAGGTTGCTTCAGAAGGAGGCCAGGCCAGACGGCTAACCAATTCACGCAGCGAGATCCGGACTCCTGTCATCGACCCCACAGGACAGTGGATCGCTTGTTGTGCAAAGGAAGAAGGAGATCCTGACGTCTACCTGATGCCAGCAGATGGAGGACCACTGACAAGGCTCACCTGGCTGAATTCAGTGACACACATTGTGGGTTGGACCCCGGACGGCAGTTCGATCCTGTTCCGAAGCATCCACCAAGCGGTCCACCACCGGGGGAGCGACGCATGGCTTTTCAGGGTTGCCACTTCGGGTGGACCGGTTCAGCGCCTGCCCTTTGGGCCTGCAGTTTCGATCCATCATCAGCAAGACGGACCAGGTACGGTGCTGGGGCGTAATTCGAGCAATAACTCCCGTTGGAAACGTTACCGAGGAGGTATGATCGGGGAGGTCTGGGTTGACGAGAAAGGCAGCGGAAAATTCCGTAGAATCCTGGAGGAACTTGAAGGAAATCCAGTCTGCCCCAGCTGGATGGGAAACCGTATCTGGTTTGTTTCCGATCATGAAGGAATTGGGAATCTATATTCCTGTGACCCCCAGGGTAAAGGTCTCCAGTCCGAAAGCTGTCAGAATGAATATTACGTTCGTGATCCTGCTTTCAGTCAAAAACAAGTGGTCTATCATAGTGGTGGAGATCTATGGTCGCTGGATCCTTCTGTCACTCAAAACCGGGAACGACTCATTCCGATTCAATTCCATTCCAGCAGAAGCCGCATCCAACGTCGTTTCATCTATGGTGACTCCAATCTGGAGGATGCGGTGCTTCATCCTGGAGGTCATGAAATTGCGATCCTCGCACGTGGTAAGCTTTTCTCGATGCCTCACTGGGAACAGGAGGTTCGGCAATATGGCCACCGGCATGGCGTGCGTTACCGGCTTCCATGCTGGCTTCCAGATGGACGAATGGCTGCTATTTCCGATGCGGTTGCACCTGTTTCAAAAAGCAAGAAACAAAATCCCCCTCCCATAGAAGGAGACGAAGAACGGCTCGATGTCTTTGCCCTGGATCCTTCCGAACAACCTGAAAAGTCATACTCCTTACCGGTGGGTCGAATCCAGGAAATGGTCAGTTCCCCTCGACATCCGCACCTCGTTCTGACCACCAGCAGGATGGAACTGCACCTGCTGAACATTGCCAGTGGACGCACTATCAAGCTGGATGCTTCCAAGGTTCGTGAAATCAACGATCCGGTCTTTTCACCAGATGGAAGCTGGCTGGCCTATACCAAACACCTCAGCCTTGAACTGACTGCAATTTTTCTAGTACATCTCAATCCCGACTCTGAAGGACGTCGGTTGAAGCCCGGAAAACCAGTTCAGATCACCGACCCTGTACGCTATGACTTTGCACCCTATTTTGATCCAGAAGGACGTTGGCTCTATTTTCTTTCCGCACGAATCTTCAATCCGATCTGGGATACGGTTCAAACCGGAACCACCTTTTCCCGTTCCATCAAACCCTATTTACTGACGTTGCAGGAGGTAACCTGTAACCCCTTCCTACCACAGCCCCACGCACCCGGAGCAGCAGAGACACCACCTCCACCTGTGGAGGAGAAAGCACCTACTGCTGAACCAAATGAAGCTGAAAAGGGCAAAAATGAAAGTGAAACTCAGTCTCCTAGAATTCCACAACTCAGGATTGACCTGGATGGGATCCAGGAAAGGATCGTTGAATTTCCTGTACCTGAAGGCCTTTATGAACAAGTCATCGGCTTGCCCAACAAAGTCCTTTTCACCGAAACTCCCCTATTGGGAGCCATCCACGGAGAAGGAGGAGAAACGGATGAAAACACCCAGGGCGTGCTTTGGGTTCATGATTTTGAAAAACAGGAATGCGAGGTGCTGGCCCAGGAAGTCGATCAAATGGAGGTCAATCCTTCAGGAAAGACGATGCTTTATTTTTGCGGGAACCAGATTCGAATCCTTGAAGCAGGTGTTACGGTTCCAGATGAATTGGAAAACGATGGAAGCCCATCCAGGAAAAGCGGGTGGCTGGATCTGAGCAGGGTCCGTATCGCCATCAATTACCAGGATGAATGGAGCCAGATGTTCCGCGAAGCCTGGAGACTGCAAAAGGAATTTTTCTGGAACGAACAGCTCTCCGGGGTCGACTGGAATATCATTTACCGGCGCTATGAAAGTCTGCTTTCAAGAATCGGATCCCGATCCGAACTTTCCGACCTGATCTGGGAAATGCAGGGGGAACTAGGAACCTCACACGCCTACGAATATGGCGGAGATTACCCCTTTTCACCGCAGTATCCTGTTGGTCAACTTGGAGCCGATCTGGAATACGAACCAAGTCGCAAAGCATGGGTCTTCCGAAAAATCTACCGGGGAGATGTTTGGCGCAGTCATCAGCATTCTCCTCTCGCCGAGCCCGGACATTCGGTTCAGGAAAACGATCATCTGCTTGAAATCGGCGGACTCCCTCTGGATGGTTCTACTTCTCCAGGGGAATTGCTGGTGCACCAGGCGGGGCAGGCAGTGCAGTTGACGGTTAAGACTCCAGGCAAAAAACAATCGAACCGAAAAATCATCGTCAAAACACTCCTCCATGAAGGGAAAACACGCTATCGGGAATGGGTCAAGCAAAACCTTAAATTTGTTGAAGAACAGTCTAGTGGACGGGTAGGCTACCTTCACATTCCAGATATGGATACCGAAGGCATCGCTGAATTTCATCGTGGATTTCTGTCACAGGTCGACCGGGAGGGGTTGATCATCGATGTCCGCTTCAATGCTGGAGGCTGGGTTTCCCCACTGGTACTGGAAAAGCTCACCCATCGCCACCTGGGTTATGATGTGCCACGCTGGGGCAGTCCGGAATCCTACCCCTACCACACCCTGCGGGGGCATCTGGTGTTGATCACCAACCAGTTCACTGGTTCCGATGGAGACATGTTCACCGCAAGCTTCAAACAACTTAAACTGGGCAAGGTCATTGGTAAACGCACTTGGGGTGGGGTGGTAGGAATAGATGGACGCTATCATCTGGTCGATGGAACCACTACCACCCAGCCGCAATATTCGATCTGGTTTCATCATGCAGGGTGGTCTGTTGAAAACTACGGAGTAGACCCCGATCTGGTGGTGGAAGATTCTCCACAGAGTTACTCCAACGGGATCGATCACCAACTAAAAAGGGCGGTTGACGTCATCGAACAAATTCGTGAAAAGGACCCACTTCCGAAGATCCGGGATTTTAATGGAAACGCCCGATAAATTAATTTTATGAGAGCCCTCCAGATTTTTTCTGACTCTGCTACTTGTCAATCAGTCTTAAATTTGAGAATATGTTTTGTTTTAGATTTTCATTCCTTTGGAGCCCTCCATGCCCGACATCCAACCTCTGCTCGAACTTGCCGTTTCTGATCGTGATATCACACTGCTGAAGAATGCGTGTGTCAAACTAGACACCATGATCAAAAGCTGCCGGGAAGAACTGGACCAGCGTCTGCAGGAAAAGGAAATGAAAATGGAGGAACTCAAACAGATTGAAGAGGCGAGAAAGGAGATTCAGTTCAAGTTCGACCTTCAGGATCAGCTGATCGGAAAACTCGAAACCCAGGTTCCCAACATCCGTAATCAGAAGGAGTATGTGGCGAGCAAGAAACAGCTCGAAGAGGCTCGAAAAGGAAGGGGGCAATCCGAGGAAATGCTGCTTGAAATGGACATCAAGATGGAGGAACTGAACACGATCCTCGAAAACCTTGCAAAAGTAATCACGGATCTCGAAAGCAGTTACCACGATGTGGCCGATCCTTTGATCGAAAATAAAGAAGAAAACCAGACTAAAATCTCGGAAATCAGCACGAACCACTCAGATCTGGTGGACAGTCTCCCCAAACCCATCAAGCGTTTTTATGATAAATGCATCCTCAACCACATGCATCAGCCGATTTGCTTCATCCTTGAAAAATGTTGCAGTGGTTGCAACATGATGGTCCAGCCACAGTTGGTCAACGAATTGATGGCCAATCCAAGTAGTTACAAGACCTGCCCCCATTGTTCCAGGGTTCTGGTTTATCAACCTCCGGTGGAGGAAGAATCAGGCGCAGCCTGATCCTCCCGAATGATGAACTCTCTGTTCATCAAGTGGAACCTCCTTCGCTTTAAATGGTTCCTGTTTCCATTTCTGATTTTTTTAAAAGGCTGTCAGTCCAGTCCAAATTCAAACCTCCTTTATCCAAACCAACAACAGCTCCAGATCCGTTTGATATGCAGCCAGGCTTATTCAGGTCCTGAGGCCAGGCATCAAACCTGGGAAAAAACTCCAGTACGGTGGCTCTTTGTGACGGAGGACCGGGTGACGTTCTATTTTGATAGTGATCAGACCCGAGTGATGCCGAGGAAGCCTGGTTGGAACCTGCCACCAGGAAAATACCTTTGCGAATAATAAAGATTTATTGAGGTATTTGATTGATCGGAGTCAACTTCAATCCCGGTCACGAAGTACCCTGCGCATCACTTTTCCTGTGGTGGTCAGGGGAAATTCTTCAAGGAATTCAATTATGCGGGGATATTCATGGGCGGCAAGGCGGGTTTTCACAAAACTGCTGATTTCCTTTTTCAGTTTTTCACTTTGTTCATAATCGGGGTTGAGGCGGATGAAGGCCTTGACCAGATGACCCCTCATCTCATCGGGATATCCAACCGCAGCAGCCAGAGCAACAGCAGGATGTTTGAGCAATTGGTTCTCAATTTCTGAAGGACCGATGCGATAACCTGAGCTGGTGATCACATCATCTGTTCTTCCTGAAAACCAAAAAAAACCGTCCTCATCAAGACTCCCTTCGTCTCCACTTCGGATCCAATCACCGTTGAATTTCTCATGAGTTCCCTTTTCGTTATTCCAGTATTTGAGAAAAACGATCGGATCTCCAGGTGTATGGAAAGCGATTTCTCCCATTTCCCCCGGGCCTAGCAGATTCCCATCCTCATCGATCACAGCGGCTCGGTGTCCAGGATAGGGTTTACCCATGCTACCGGGTTTGGCGGAAGTCAGTGTCTGGCTGTTTCCAATGAAGTAATTCACTTCGGTTTGCCCGTACATTTCGTTGATCCTGACATCCAGACATTCTTCCCCCCATTTCAGCATTTCCGCTCCAAGTGGTTCTCCCGCAGACATGATGGAACGCAAGGATGTTTCATGACGTGAGGAGCATTGCGGTAACTGACGCATGAATTTCAAGGCAGTGGGAGGAAGAAAGGTGTTTCGTATCCGGTGCTTCTCAATCAATGCCAATGCCTTTTCAGGATCGAAACGACGGAAGCGGAATCCGAGCACCGGAATACCATGAAACCAGGAACATAGGAGAATATTCGCCAGTCCACCTATCCAAGCCCAATCAGCAGGAGTCCAAGCCAAATCCCCAGGCTGGGGAGCAAAATCATGGGAAAGCTCATAGCCCGGCAGATGCCCTAGCAAGGCACGGTGGGCATGAAGGGCCCCTTTGGGATTTCCTGTGGTTCCCGAAGTGTAAATGACCCAGCAGGGATCTTCGGAGGAAGTCTTTCGGGTAACATATTCATCTGATGAAGAATCCAGCAGGCGCTTCCAGCTCAGTTCTCCTTTCTCAACTTTATCATCAAGCAGGATGAGGTACTCAAGTTCCTCCAATTCATCCATGATTTCATGGATTTTTTCACGGTTTTCCAGATCCGTAATAACCACCTTGGCTCCAGAATCCTGCAAACGATATTTAAGCGCTTCAGGGCCGAAAAGGTTGGCAAGCGGAAGCGCCACTGCTCCAGTTTTATAAATCGCCATGTGCGCTATTCCCGTTTCTGGACACTGAGGGAGCACAATTCCTACCCGTTCTCCTGGCTGAATCCCCAGACCTTCAAGGGCATTTGCCAGACGGTTGGCAGACTGCTGGATTTGACGGAACGTCCAGGTTTCGACCTTACCCGATTCCGTCTCGTGAATCATGGCGATTTTGTCGGGGTCCTTCGCATGCCGATCGCAGACCGCATGGGCAATGTTGAAATGTTCTGGAATCACCCACTGGAAGTTCGACCTGGTTGCTTCCCAGTTTGCTTTTCGTTCGACAAGTGCGGTCATCTTCTTCCTTGAACTTCAGGGAAAGGAAAGTTGTTTTTCAATAGAACCTGCTGCAGAATGGATTTGGATTTTCAGGATAATCCAGAGAAATTTCAAGAAGGAAGCTTACTAGTACTTAAAGAAGTTTATGCGGGTATTACTTCAACGAGTTTGCAGTGCTTCGGTAGAAGTGGAAGGAAAGATGCTTTCCGAAATCAGTCGGGGTCTGCTGCTCTTCGTCGGAATCACCCATCAGGATGACCCTGGAATCGCTAATCAACTGGCAAAAAAATGTGCCCAACTGAGAATTTTCGAAGATGAGCAACAGCGCCAACATCAATGTTCAGCCCTGGATCTTAATCTGGAAGCCTTAGTGGTTTCCCAATTCACCCTCTATGGAAACACCAACAAAGGGCGCCGACCGGGGTTTGACCAAAGTGCTCCACCTCAGAAAGCGGAAACCCTTTATGAAACTTTCATAGAGTGCCTCAGGAATACGGGACTACGTTGTGCTTCCGGAAAATTCAGGGCAGAGATGAAAGTCAGCCTGATCAATGATGGGCCCGTGACTTATCTTCTTGAGAAAGAAAATAAAACCTCTTGAGAGGCTAAGATGTTTTCTTCATCTCTGTTTCAATAATTCCGAGTAAACCTCGGATTTGCCTGTCGTCAACCATCAGGTTGGCCACCACCCGGATCAGGTTGGATTCTACTGCCTCCACCAGGATTGAATGTTGCCGAAGTTTCTCTGCAAAATCAAAGGCATTCACACTTTCGAGTTCGAAGAAAATGATGTTGGTTTCCACATCATTCGGGTTCAGTTTGATGCCAGGAATTTCTGCCAAACCGAATGCCAGGGTCTTCGCATTTTCATGATCCTCAGCCAGTCGTTCACGATGGTTTTCCAAGGCATAAAGCGCGGCCGCAGCAAGAATCCCGGACTGCCTCATTCCACCACCAAAGAGTTTTCGGAAACGCCTGCTTTCCTGAATGAATTCTTTTGAGCCGGCAAGAGCAGAACCAACAGGAGCACCCAGGCCTTTAGAAAAACAGACAGATGCGGAATCAAAACCCTTCAAAATTTCTGCTTCGGGATTCTTGGATCCCACGGCTGCGTTCCAAAGCCTGGCACCATCCATGTGAATTTTGAGCTTCTGCTGATGAGAATACTCCACCACCGACCTCAGTTGCTGGAGTGGCCAGATCGTTCCTCCTCCCCGGTTGCATGTGTTTTCAACACAAACAAGGGTGGTACGTGGGTGATGCTCATCCGGAGGTCTGATCATTTTTTCAAGATCTTCCTTCAGAAATGCGCCTCGTTGACCTTTGATCAAACGGGCAGTCACTCCAGAAAGCGCCGCAGGACCTCCTGCTTCAGATCCGTAGATGTGTCCATGCTCTTCGATGAGCAACTCGTCTCCTGGCTGAGTGTGGGTCCGCACCGCAACCTGATTGGTCATGGTTCCGGAAGGCATAAATACCGCGGATTCCATCCCAAGCACCTCTGCCGTTCTTTCTTCAAGTGCCTTCACGCTGGGATCATCTCCCCAGACATCGTCTCCGACTTCTGCATTCGCTATCACCTTCCTCATTTCCGGGGTAGGCTTAGTCACGGTGTCACTTCTCAAATCGATCATTATTTCTCCAAATCGGTCGGGTCTATTGAATCAAGCGATGAAGCATAACAGGTGAACCGTTTATGATCTATTCATTCCTTGCCGATCTGCTGGTAGTGTTCCACCTGGTGTTTATTCTCTATGTTCTTTTCGGCGCATTGCTGGTTCTCAAATGGCCTCGCTCACTTTGGCTCCACCTTCCGGCCTGCCTTTGGGGAATGACCGTTGAATTCACAGGCTGGATTTGTCCGTTGACTCCATGGGAGATCGATCTACGCCAGATGGCCGGAGAAGAAGGTTATTCCCACAGTTTTATCACCGAATATCTGATTCCTGTCCTTTATCCCATAGGACTGACTCGTGAGATCCAGTGGATCCTCGGAGCAGTCGTGATACTGTTTAATCTGATCTTCTATGCCTTCGTTTTCAAACATCGAAAATCTTGATCAAAACCCCCTGATTTCAGGCAGGCCCCATGACCAGCAGGATTCCACTTAGAAGAAAAATGGAAATCAATGTTTGAACAGCGAGGATGGAAGCCATCAGTTCTGCATCTCCACCCATCTGATGCGCCATCACATACGCAGAAGCTGACGCAGGAAGACTGCAGAAGACCAGGACGATCATCATCGGCTCTCTTTCAAGATCAAGCCACCAACATCCGATTCCTGCAAGGCCAGGCAGCAGGAACAATTTCAGAAAACTGCTCCAGAGAATAGGGCCCAAGGATTCTGAGACACTTGAAAATCTTAATCCAGCTCCCACAGTCAGAAGCCCCATCGGCAGTGAAGCCTCTCCTAGAAAAACCAGACTGCGATACATCACTTCGGGTAATCTCAGATGCAAGACGCTGAAAAGCATCCCAAAACTGCAGGCGAGGATCAAAGGGTTGGCCAAAACCGACCTCAGTAAAGGAATTAATCCACTCTTATTGCCGACATATCGTTCCACCGTGACCACACTGAACAGATTCACAAGAGCGATCATGATCGCGGCAATGTAGGCCGCATACTCCATCCCTCTTGCACCCAACACCCCACCTGCGATCGCAAGCCCCAGATATGTATTGAGCCGGATGCTTCCCTGAAACACTGAGGTGAAGGCACGCTGTTCGATGGGAATGATTTTTTGCACCAGTAGTGTCAGCAAAGCCACTGCCAGGATGGCAGGCAATACCACCCCCGCCATGGCACCCGTCGGCAATTGAGCCAACTCAGCCCGACTCATGCTGCTGAACAATAATGAAGGAAAAAGAACCCAGAAAATCAAACGGTTGGAGATATTCCAGAAACTTTCACCGAAATCAAAACGGTTTTTAAGCAGGAAGCCTATACCGATCAGGATGAAAATCGGCAGGATGGCGTTGATGATCAAAGGAAATGTAGCTAGGGGCTCGGGGCGACAGGGAATATTTTACACCTCCCTGTCAGAAAAAAAAAGGGTGGGGAGTTCAGGAGACTTTGGTGATGGCACGTTTTGCAAAGACCTTGGACATGGCCCTGCGGTATTCTTCACTGACAAAGTGATCGCTTAACACTTCCCTGCCTTCCGCAGCTTTTTCAGCCGCTGAAGCAATGGTCGTTTCATTCAAAGACTGGCCTCTGAGGGCACCTTCGATTCCGGAATCCCGGAAGGCCCACTCACCGACTCCACTGAATCCCACCCGGACGTCGGAACAGGTTCCCCCAATTGAATTCAAAGCAACCCCGCAACCCACATAAGGATATCGCGATGCAGGCTGTGGGAACTTGACGTAGCAAGAGTTGGCATTCATCGAATTCACAGGAATTCGAATTTCAGTCAGCAGTTCACCTTCATCCAGCGCTGTTTCCCAAAGTCCGGTAAAATAATCGTCCGCTGAAATTGTTCGTTCCCCTGAAGATCCTTTTGCGACCATGGTCGCATTCAAAGCCAGGATCGCCCCTGGATAATCCCCCTGAGGATCGGAATGGGCTAAGGCTCCCCCGATGGTGCCTTTGTTCCTCACATGAGGATCGCCAATCACCGAAGCTGCATCACTCAATGCCGGGCAATGATTCTGGACCTCTTCAGAGCCTGCACATTGTTTATGGGTGCATAAGGCACCAATGCTGATGTAGCTTCCTGAATTGGAGATGTTTTTCAACTGATCCAAGCCTGAAATGTCGATCAGTTTACGAGGAGTACTGAGCCTCAATTTCATGGCAGGAATCAAGCTGTGACCCCCGGCAAGGACACTGGAATCATCATTTGCTCCTTTAAGTGTAATGGCTTCTTCAATGCTTGAAGCCCGAACATAATCAAATTCTGCAGCGTACATTTAAACTCCTTTTATTGAATCGAGTTCCAGATATTTTGTAACGAAAGTGATAGGTTCAGATTGGTTTTCCCAAATGGTATAAGTCATCCCCGGCGAGATATTTTTGCTTCTTTAGCCACCAGCCTGGGGTCTACTTTTCTTCATTTGTTTTCATAAATGTTTTTCCCCATCAGGCACTTCCTTGCATTGAAACAGCCGCGGCTTTAATTGATTTAACGATATTGTGATAGCCTGTACACCGGCAGAAATTCCCCTCAAGCCCATGTCTGATTTCTTCTTCTGTGGGATTAGGGTTGTTTTTCAACATGTCTAACGAAGCCATGATCATGCCTGGTGTGCAGTAGCCACATTGGAGACCATGGTTTTCCCAAAAGGCTTTCTGAACTGGATGAAGTTCTCCATCTTTCGCCAAGCCTTCGATGGTAGTGATTTCAGCCCCGTCTGCCTGAACCGCAAACATGGTGCAGGCTTTTACAGCTTCTCCATTTACATGGATGGTGCAAGCACCACATTGACTGGTATCGCACCCAACATGGGTTCCTGTTAGACGTAGGTTTTCACGTAAATACTGGACGAGCAGGGTTCTGGGTTCAACATCATGCTCGTAATCCACGCCGTTGACACACATGGAAACTTTCATCGAGTTTTCTCCTGGATGGATATGCGTTACACTCCCAGTCAAACTAATATTTTTCAAGGGGAGACATGATAATTCGAATAGGCTGACTTAAACATTAATTTCAGCTTAAGTCAAAACTATACTCGTGG
>Ga0187833_10001050_pt1 | contig 32318 bp, 26 predicted proteins | sample ETNtaG_37_FD_167968 | JGI IMG/M metagenome (GOLD analysis project Ga0187833, IMG submission 167968) | Marine microbial and viral communities from oxygen minimum zone, Eastern Pacific Ocean - ETNP2014_SV_400_PacBio MetaG (Illumina Assembly) | ecosystem: Environmental > Aquatic > Marine > Hypoxic...
TTCCCAATTTTATTCTCTCAACAACCTCATGACCCAAAGCTTTGTCATCCAGCATCCTCACATACACGTCGAATAGCTGACGCTCCTCCTCCTGCACCCGCCCAGCCAACTTTTCGTGCAGAGCACACATGTCATCACGAACCGAATTTATTGCCGTATTAAAAAGCTTTATTTCCTTCTCGATGTTCTTCGCTGATCGATCGGGAATCATGCTGAGGTCGGCCGGAGGAAAGACTACTAACGTTTTGCCAATTCCTACACCAGATGATCCTGACACGCCGCTGAAAGTTGTATCGAATGTCTTATGTCCTGATGGGCTTAACCCTTCGATTGCTCCGGTAGCCTCGGCATGAGCTATTACTCCTGCTAATTGCGCGGACAATGTTATAAGAAATGCTTCCTCCCCTTCGTCAAAACTACGTCGCTCCCTGTGCTGCACTACAAGCACACCGAGAACAGACCGATGGTGAATAATTGGAACGCCAAGAAACGCGTGAAATTCTTCTTCACCTGTTTCTTCCAAATAATGAAAACTGGGGTGGAGCGGAGCATCTTCCAGGTTCAGCGGCTCGGCATGTTTTGCAACCAAACCAACCAGGCCTTCACCTATTTCCAGACTTACCTGTCCCACTGATGCCTTATTCAAACCATCAGAGGCCATCAAGACATGGCAACTGATATCATTATCAAGTAAAAACACCGAGCACACCTGGGTGTTCAGTACTTCCCTCACCCGAGACACGATGATATCCAGCGCCGACTGCAAGTCTTTAGCTGCATTAACCTGTTGCACTATACCGCGCAGTTGTTCGAGCATAAATTCTTCCAACAATTCCTGATTGAGTCTCAGGAAATACCAATCACTCTTCAGAATTGCATTTCTGAGGATGATTCGATCACAAAACTTATAGCGACACCGGAATTATTCTCAGGCGATCACAGCGAATCAAATTTCTTTATATGATCATGTAGAGGGGGCATCAGCTCATTCAATGCTTGCCTGTACACATCTTTTTTGAAATCAATTACCTGCTCCAGCGGATACCAGTAGCTCACCCAACGCCAGTCGTCGAACTCCGGTTTTTCATTCCGGTTAAGTTCAACACTGCTATCTTCGCTTTCCAGACTTAGCAGAAACCATTTTTGCTTCTGACCAATACAAACTGGGTCATTGTTATATCGAATAAAATTTTCCGGCAGTCTGTATCTAAGCCAATCGCCGGTCTGGTGAATAACCTTCACATCTTCTTTCATCAAACCTACTTCTTCGGCCAGTTCCCTGTATAAAGCCTGCTCAAGGGTTTCTGCCTGTTTTATGCCTCCCTGGGGAAACTGCCAGGCATCCTGACCTATGCGCTTGGCCCACAACAATTGCCCCAAGCGGTTTGAAATGACTATCCCTATATTTGAGCGGAAGCCCTCCGAATCAATCACTTTCTCGATCCTTTGATTCGACTGAAGCTGCATTGTTTCATACATGCCTTGACAGGATCAATGCCAATGGAAGCTGGACAATTATAATTTATCCAATATATCAACAAGATAGACGCTATCGCCATCTATATGTGGTCCACGTATTCGTGGTACTACTCCTGCGCACTCGTGGCAACTGCAGGTATAATGTGGCGTTTTTACTGCGCGGAGAAGCAAATGCAACGCCGATTGGCACTTTTTGACCTGGACAATACTCTGCTGGGTGGAGACAGCGACCATGCCTGGGGCGAATTCCTGATCAGCAAGGAATTGGTGGATGCGGAATCTCACCGGGATAGAAATGACCAGTTCTACCGGCAATACCGGAAAGGAACTCTGGATATACACGACTACGTGCGGTTTACGCTCGGCCCAATCCTGCATTCAAACCAGGAGGAATTAAGAGCCCTGCACGATGAATTCATGGACCAGTTTATTAGCCCGATGATGCTTAAAAAGGCTGAAAACCTGGTAGAACAACATCGGCGGGCGAATGATATTTGTGTCATTATTACTGCTACCAACGAATATATTACTGCACCTATCGCTAATTTATTCAGTGTTGATGCATTAATAGCAACAGAATTGGAAGTTGAAAATGGCCACTATACGGGCAACATAACAGGCACTCCCTGTTTCCAGGCAGGTAAAGTCGACAAGCTCAAACAATGGCTAGCTCTGCAGGAAGAAGATTTCAGGCTGGAAGCTGGCTGCTTTTATAGCGATTCAATAAATGATCTTCCACTGCTCAATCTGGTAGAGAAACCTGTTGCAGTAGATCCGGACCCACAACTTCTGGAAGTGGCTGAGAGCAAAGGCTGGGAATTGATAAGTTTACGCTAGGAATTTAGAGAAGTCCTAAGCTATCTGCAGGAGGATACACTCCCATGCAAGAGTTAAAAGAACAAGATTAACAGCTGTTTTTTATCGATCTTCATAGATTACCTTCAGCAATCGCGTTTACAAACTCGAAACATTCGAAGCACATAACACTTGTGTATGATGCATTCGTCCTTTGTTTTGGGATACGAGAATCCGTAATCCAAATTTGTACTCTGTTTGATTACTGCTGTATTTGTGATTCCGTGCCACTAAGTGAGCCTTGCCTCGAAGTCGGTGGAAAACTATCACCGCGTAGTTGATTCATCGTCATCTTGTTGGCCCGATCAAGCGCTGCCGCAAAGGCTCGAGTGCTGCGCTCCAAACCTGTGGCTGGAACCAGTTCCGGCACATCCAGTGAAGTGTGGTAGATCACATGATCGATGATGTGAAAAGATGGAGCATAGTTGCCATTCTTGGGGCCATCCTCCAGTGCATAGACGGACACGCCGAACTCACGCAGTGTATCGAACACCATCTGTTCAAACTCCGGGCTGCCGAGCGCATTCCAACGGAACGCACCCACTGCGTTGGTCGGAGCGATAGCATCGTTGTACATATAGAAGAGCGTCTGTGATGGATGTTCCATCGTCAACTTAACGGCAACATTTTCCCACGGGTAGGAGTCGTTAATTCCCACTCCCTCGCGACCGCGAGCGACCTCGCCATGATGATGATCAGAGAACTGTATGAATCGCATGGTTCGCGGACGTTCACTGAGTGGTTTCCGGGCATAGAATCGTGCAATTTCCAGTGCGCTGGCCATTCCCGCGGCGTTATCCGTCGCGGCCTGAAAATAGCCATCGGTATGGGTCATAATGACAATTTCCTCAGGAGACATGCCTGGAAGCGTCGCGACGGTATATTCCGTCTCGAGGTTCTGCACCACGTCTACCTAGAGACGAAAGCTGAGTCGCACAGACTCCCCGCGGTCCAGCCGTTCTCTGAGTGCAAATCCTTCATCCATACTCAGAGTAAACTGCGGCACCTCGGCCAGACCACCTTCAGGTTGAAACTGGCCATTGCCGGGAACTCCCATCACATTAACAACCATTGCAGCACCCAATTCGACTGCCCTGCTGTTGGCATTGAACAGACCGGCGCGATCACTGGCAGAATGACTGCGCCCTCCTAGTACGAACACGCTATAGATCACCACGGCTTTGCCCACAACATCCCGGCCAATGAAGTCGGCGCCGGCGCCAACACCCACCCACACTGCCTCAGCTTCGACAGGAAGCGACCCTGTGGCTTTAGTCCCTGAGACTGGAAATGCGGTAACCAGTTCGATAGGGGTTCCGTCTGCCGCCGTGTAGCTGGCAGCCCAATCGGTTGGCCTCCAGTCGGAGGGAAGAGTGTAGGGGTAATGCTCTACTGTCAATCCCAGGTCTTCGAATGCTGCGGTCATGTACCCCATGCCTTCACGATCAGCGGAGGTGCCCGGCAAGCGTCCCCACCACTTATTGCCTGCATCGCGATAGCGTATGGCGATTTGGCCGAGGTCCACAACTTGTTGCTTCATGCGCTCGCCATTAATGCTCGCATAGGCCTGCTGTTCTTGAGTCAGGGGCCAAACCGGGTACTGATCATCAGTGAAAACGAGAATTTCTCGGTCTCTTGGCAATCCCTCACCAAAGGTTTTTTCAACCAGTGGACCTCGATCGATCTGCCCATATATGGCTGCTGGACTCAAAAACATGGCAGCAACTAGTACGGTTAATACACCTGGGAATTGGCATTTGAACATATTCGTTCTCCTTTGGAGTCGCCAGAAACAACAAGCTGAGATTTGTCGGTTTTTTCGTACTATCCATACCAGTATTCCTCCTCCGGCCAATGAATACGGCTCGATGGCCCGATGCTAACACGCCCCGTGTGAGGGACAAACTGATTGATTCTGTTTGCCCGGCAAGGCTGAAACTCCTGATCTGTAGCTCTGGTTACACTGCAACTCGACCATCGAGCTAAGCGAATTAGTCAAAAAGAGAGGCGCATCACTCATCTGGCCGGGTGTTCAGAGACAAACTGCTGGAAAATTCAAAATACGAGGGCGTGGACATAAGTGATGATAGCTTTTATTCTTCATCTGCTATGGTATCAAAGTGGTCACCACACTTTGCTCTACAGCTGCTGACAGTAATAAATGTAAAGACTGGTTATTCAGTGGTTGTTCCAAGCATCAACTGCGGGTGTAACATGAGCGCACTGGGACAATTCTTCCGATACAAGCCTTTACTTCTGCCCCTTGTCGCTGCGGCTATATTATTTGCTTGTGATAGTGATGAGAGGGACACCCCAACTGATGAAACAGTTTCAAGCGAGCTGAATTCACCAGCAATAAACTCCGCTGTCTACCAGATATCAAAAGAATCAACGCAAGAGCTAATAACAAACTATCTGCACCTAGTCGACTTTGGCCTGGCGGAAACGATTTCGCAAGCCATCGATTTAGAAGAAACTATTTCTGCTTTCTTATTATCGCCGACCGTGGCTGGCATGGAAAAAGTAAGAGATGCCTGGCTACTTTCACATAATACTTACGAAGCTGCAGAGCTGCATCGTTACGTTTTTAAAAGCCTTACCAAAAGTGCGCAAGATTCAGTGCCAGATTTATTGATGGATCAATTGGACTATCAGATCGATCATTGGCCTGTTCTTCCTGGCTATATCGATTATGTTGAAGGCTATCCGGAAAGCGGAGTGGTTAGTGATATTAATGTATCAATCGACAAGGACAATATTCGAGAACAACATGGCTACTTTGATCTGGCAGAGGCAGCCACTGGATATCATGTGTTGGAGTTCTTAATCTGGGGTGAAAATATTTCCGGCATTGGCATGAGATCTTTTACCGATTACGAAGCAGCGCTTGAACTCACACAGGAACAAATTGAAGCTGGTCTGGAAGTCTCCCAATTAAGCAAGAACAGAAGAAGATTGCTATTACCGGTAGTGGCAGAAATCTTGACCGACGACTTGCAGGAAATGCAAAAACTTTGGACTGCAAACAAGAGCATGATTGCGAACAGGCTGGAAGAAATGTCCGGTCCTGCTATGGTAAACCTGCTCAATGAAGCCATTGCCAATATGATCACTGATGAGTTGTTGGTAAAATCACTGTATCCACTTTTAAATAATGACCTTGCTGGCAGTATCCAATCGCCTTACAGCCGCTCCACTCAGAACGCAGTTCTTGCGCAATTAACCGGCATTGAACAAATTATGAGAGAAGCAACAAATAGTGATGGGAAGACATTTGAGGAATTACTGGCTAGAATTTCCGACGATTTTGTTACATCTTTCTTTTTCAACTTCGATGCGAGCAAAGAATGCCTGGCGCTTTTGTATCCCGCGATTCAACGGCAGGTAGAACTTGATGCTGCCATGAACACAGAATTTGGAATTGTGGAATGCATCAATTTACTGAACAATTTGGAAAACATTCTTGGCGAAGTATCGCAGTTGTAGGGCACCTCTGAACCAGCGCTCTACTCCAATTCGATTTCAACAATCAAATCATCAGCCAGGCGTTCAAGTTCCAGCTGCAATTCATCAATATCCAACTCCACTGGTATTTTCACTACCGCTTTGCCTTTAAATAGAGTTTCACCTGACATTGGCGCAGCGGAGCAAGATGTATTTAATTCTTCTACATTAACAGCCCGCCCTGCCAGTACGCGGGAAATATCGCGGATAATACCTGGCCGGTCATTCCCAACCAAATTTAAATTCATCGTTCTGGGCTCTGCTATAAACTCATCCACATTCACTTTTTCGATAACCAACTTCAAATTATCCGGCAGTTTGTTGAGTTCAGCTATGAGCTTGTCAGCGGATTCGTCTGCGACACTTACGCGCAGTATTCCGGCAAACTTACCCGCCAGTTGCGACATGCTGCTCTCCAGCCAATTGCCTGAATTTTCAGCGATGACATCGGCTAATGACTCCACGAGTCCTGGTTTATCATCGCCAATTACCGTAAGCACCAGATTATTTGTCATATGCAATCCTCGTTGTACGAGATTTTGGCGGTCAAAAGTAAGTCTTCATAGAAACGCCTCGATCTCAAAGCAGCTTATCAGCCAGCGTTACGAAAGGCTTTTCTAAGGCGCCCCTGAATATCAAAACAGTCCAATTTGCCTGTTGAGTAATTCTGTCATTGATGACGACTTGAATACAAGAATAGAGTCGGCAATGGGAGCCAATTGTTTCTCGATGTAGAAATTGAAATCTATGGGAGATTGCCGGTATTGTCTGGGCTCGGGTCCATTTACTGTAATGAGATATTCGATCCAACCTCCGGAATCATACAGCGTAGGGAGTCCACTCTCTGCCCTGATCGCTTCCGCCTTCCTCGCTGCCTGTACATGGGGTGGGACGTTCTTTACATAATCAACTAACTTGCGGCGCAGTCTCTTTCTCAACACTAGCTCGTCTTCAAATTTTTCATCCAGCAAGTCGCGTACAACTTCTTTTACATATTCCTCGTAAGGCTGATCAAGAAAAACCCGCTCATATAGCACCTGTTGAAAATGCCTAGCCAGTTGTGACCAATCACTACGCACAGACTCGAGCCCCTTAAATATCAATCCATAATCATCCCGGCCCGTACCAGTTCTAACCAGGCCTGCGTAGCGTTTCTTGCTCCCGGCGTCAGAGCCACGCACGGTTGGCATTAGAAATTTGCTGTAGTGGGTTTCAAATTCGATTTCGAGATAACTGTTCACTCCGGGGGATTGGGCGAGTTGCTCCCGCCACCATAAATTCAAATCTGCTGCCAGTTTAGTCCCTATTTCAGAAACTTGACCTTCACACTCAGGACCCAACAGAACAAATACAGAGTCAGTATCACCGTAAATTACCTGATAATCCCGTTGTTCTATAAAATCCCTGCTCGCGATCATGATTTCATGCCCTCTTTTGGTAATTGAGCTGACAAGGCGCGTATCAAAAAATCTACACCCTAATGTCCCCAATACGCCGTAGAAGGAATTCATCATTAATTTTATTGCCTGGGAGAGTACGGCATTGCTATTCGCTTTGGCCTGATCCCGTGCGGTCCATAATTTTTCGATCAATTCAGGCAAGAGAGCTTCTTCTCTCGAAAATCGGCCACCATCAAATCCGGGAATAGCGTCGGTTTCCTCAAGCCCTTTAATCAGTCCCAGTGGATCTATGTGAAAAGTGCGAATAATGCTCGGATACAAACTCTTAAAATCCAGTACGATAACATTGTCATAAATTCCAGGAATCGAATCCATGACATAGCCCCCCGGGCTGACGCCCCTTGACTCCAGCTGATCCAGCGCAGGTGCAACAAATCCCTTGCGGTGAAGACGAGGCAAATAGAGATAGTCGAAAGCAGCGACTGACCCCCCGTAACGATCCAACTCAAGACCGGTAAGAGAGCTACGTTCAATGGCGAAAGCAATTAGATTTTCTTTCTCGAAGATATCCCAAACCAGTCGACAGTCTTCCAGATTGTATCTGGCGAGGCCCGGTTTATTGTTTTCAAACAAGTCGGTAATTTCCTTGCCCCGCTCATCTACATCATCTACTAATTTGCCTCTGTGCAGAAGCTGCCTGGAAACATGCTCTAATGAAAAGTTCTCAAATGAGTAAGTGGCTGTGCGCATCAATTCAATGCCATCCAAAATTACCCTGCCCGGAACTAAGGCATAAAACCGATCATTACCCTGGGCAGCCTTTCTCCAAATAATGTTTTCATCGTTACGCCCAAGCTTAAAAACCAAATTGAGGCGATCACAAAATTTTTGCAAACAACGCAAATCAAAATTGACGATGTTCCAGCCAATGAGTATGTCTGGATCAAGTTCACGTATGTGATTGAGAAAAGCGCCAATGACTTCTGCTTCACTTCCCAGCTGAATCAATTCAAGCTTGCAATCTTTTTCCAGAGCCAGACTGGAAGGCAGCGCACTTCCAACCATGTACACGGTAGCTACTTCGTCTGAATAAAGCCCAATTGAGTAAAGTCTGCTGGCCTGGTAATCAGTTTCAATGTCTATGGAAATAGCGCGTAAAGACGGAAAGTACTCGATCGGTTGCAGCCTGGCTTCCACTAGGCTGGAATACTTTGTCAATTTAGACAGACGGCCGGAGATTTGCACAGGACCGGTAATAAATCGCTCCATAAGATATCTATCAACGGGTTTGATGTCTGATTCAAAAACCCGAATTTGCTTTGCCTTGAATTGTTCTCGCACATTATAAAGTCTTCTCTGGCTTTTAAAGTACAGTGCGGTTACAGGCTCATTTCTGAAACTTCTTAATTGCGTTACATTGCAGCGCCAGCTTTGACTGGAGCCCAGGACTTTCTTTGCGTGGGAAAGTTCAGCGGTGGGGATGAAGCAGACTGCTTCCTGACTAACCAGATGATATCTAATCGGCCCGACTGGGGATGCGAGCCAGAAGATTAACTGCATGCCCTGGCCAGTCTCTATCCACTGACGCGTGAGGATATAGCCATTTAGAAGCTTGTTTTCAGCTGAATCGGAATGCAAGGCAATCTGCTTAACCGTATGCCATTATTCAGAGCTGCCCTAGATTCGAATCGTGCGTGGAAACTGACCAAAATTTTCCCAGTAACTCACTTTCTCTGGAAGTTCTTCCTGGGTTGCCTGAACATTGCCGTTAATATCAGTAACACGAGATACAATCGTATGATCGCCCGGTGCCGCGTCGTTCCAATCGAGGTTAAATAGCTTCCACGAGGACTTAGTTGATCGCGGATTTATTTGTGCCCGGCGCCAGCGACCGTCGTCAATTTTAACTTCTACACTGTCGATGAGCGTTCCATCATTCAGTACAAACCCTTGTATACGATGCTGACTCCCGCGCTCTACTACCCTGATAATTGCCGATTTGAGATGCATCCTGGTGACTGAATTTTCTACCCAGCGCTCCTCTCCGCCCACACTTTCCTTCTTAAGCGTTACATAATCGCGGCCCATAAAACGGCCCATATAACGCGTATCCTGAACGTGAATCTGGGTCAGCCACTTAACATTTGCTACGCCATACCAACCGGGGACCAAAAGGCGTAATGGCTTGCCATGATAATGCGGCAGCGGTTCTCCATTCATCTGATAAGCCAATAGATTCTCTGGACGTACAGCATCTTCAACAGATAAACTTCGAGCAAATGCTTTCTCAACTTCCTGTCCGCGAATCTCTTCAGTAGCGACATCGGCACCGAAGAAGACAATTTCCTTGGCACCATCCTGAATGCCCGCTTCAGCTAAAATATTTGTTAGCTGAATACCACGCCAGCGACCGTTACCAATGAGGCCATGGAAAATCGCATCTCTATTGCCGCCACATTCAAATCCTACCTGCAATTCGATAGCGTCCTTGCGCAATAGTTCCTGCATCGAAAATTCAAGTTCATTATCCACCATGCCGGTAACCCTCAGCCGATAAGTATCCTCGTCGATCTCTGGTTGACCATAATGCTGCACGATATAAAAGTCATCATTTGGTGTGAAATAGTTAGTAATTTCCCTGGTATCAAGAAAATGGTTCGATCCCGGTGCAACAGGTCTCACAGTAAAATTTTCCGGCACATCGGTAAATGGCACCAGAGACTCTCCCTGCGCCAGCGCCGGTAATCCCCAGCTTGAAATTGAAGCCGCCCCTGCAGCAAGTGCCCCTTTAAGGATTTTTCTTCGACCTGCATCGGTATTTTCAGAGTTCATTTTTTCTCTTTTCAGCGTTAGAAGTTAGCCCGGGAAATGGACTGGAAACCTTATCATAAGCCAAGCTGTTGTCCCACATAAATTGAATGTATGTAGCTGAAGCTGGGCAGAACCTGGAACCACTGTAATAGTACCCGCATTTAGCCGGATGCGAACTAAACATAGAACGAGCTGACCAACTCAAAACGCCGAGTTCTTGAAAACAGCATATCATGCGTAACAGATTGACTCTGACAGCCCAAAGCTAGATGATCTGGCCTCATTGGGAATGGATTAAGGGCATGCCACGAAGGGCCGTTGAAAAGTCAGCAATAAATGCTTCATCGGAGGCAGTGTGGGACTATGTGACGGATTTTACCAAAGCAGGGCTATGGATGACTGGTGTTAGTAGCCTGGTAAGGCTCGACGAAGGTGATATTGGCAGGGGTAGCCACCTCCAAGTTGAGGCAGGAGGACAGTGTCATGAGTCTACTGTCAGTTACTGGCAGCCCGGAAAATGTTTTGCTTTAAGCTCACAGCTAGATGGTGTTGGTGCCACCTTTACCTATCGTATTGAGGGCGTAGCTGAAACCAGTACGCTTGAATTAAGCATAGAGTGTACCTTTGGCGGATTTAATAAGCTCATTGCACCGGCGATTTTCTGGAGAATCAGGCGCCGCGGCGCGAGCCAGGTAAACAATGTGAAATCTCAGTTGGAACAGGTAGCTGGTCCGGATATTCCACCAGATGCCTGAATTCAAAGACCTTTATTATGCAATGTAAAAAATCCCTGCTATTTATTGTAGCCAGCCTTGTTCTTGGCGCCACCGAACTGCAAGCTCAGGAGCCAATCCGGCTTGCCTTTATTGATCCGCTCAGCGGATCATTTTCATCTTCCGGTTATAATGGCCTGCGGCAATTTCAGTTTGCCGTGGAAGAATTGGTCAATTCCAGGGGGGGCTACTAGGGGGGAGAAATCTTGAGATTGTGCCTTACGACAGTCAGGCAAACGTACAAGAATCGCAAATCCAACTGAATCGCGCCATCAGCGAAAACATCCATTTCATCCTGCAAGGAAACAGCTCAGCTGTAGCCAATGCCTTGAGCGATAGTGTTAGCCGTCACAATCGTCGCAACCCCGACCAGCGAATTCTCTATGTTAATTACGCCGCGGTCGATCCAGCACTCACCAACGAGAACTGTAATTTCTGGCATTTCCGCTTCGATGCCCATGCAGGAATAAAGATGCAGGCTCTAACCGATTTGATTGCACAACGGAACATGATCGGGAGTATCTACATTATTGGGCAGGATTATTCCTTCGGTAAGGCAGTAGCGGCGTCTGCCGTTGAGATGCTGGCGATCAAGAGACCAGACATTGATATTGTGGGTAACGAGTTACACCCCATGGAAATAGTGAAAGACTTTACTCCCTATGTAACCAAAATTGCCTCATCTGGAGCCGATGCCATAATTACCGGTAACTGGGGTGCTGATATGGTGAGTCTGGGTAAAGCCATTACTGATGCGGGAATAGATGTTCCGGTATATACCTACTACGCTGGTTACGACGGGATAACTTCAACCCTCGGTGATGCAGGTGAAGGTCAGTTCCGACTGGTCCATGAAGGCCATTTCAATCCCTCACTGACTGATCGCTATAGCCAATATGTGCGTAAGTTCAAACAGGAATTTCCGGAACAGGATATTTCTTACCCGCGAGTTGTTACCGTAGTTGAAATGTTGGCTAAGGCTATCGAGGCCGCCGGGTCCGATGATCCACTGGAAGTAGCGTTGGCTTTGGAGGGAATGGAACACATCAATATTCATGGAGAGCGGGTTACCATGCGCCCAGGTGACCACCAATTATTTCAACCAATACAGATATCAGTGCATACCAATGAAGGCATTGAATTCGATGGTGATAATTCCGGTTTTGGCCTGGTTACCGAAATCAGTGTTCCTTTGGAAAATACTCTGGTGGATCACAGTTGCCGCATGCGCAAGCCCTAGATATTCCTATTTGGATTTTCAAATACACTACATTTTGTGTTTGTGATGTGTTTTTGCCTATTCTTCTAAATTTCTCCCACCAAAATACCCGTTCTTGAGCCTGTAAGCTTTATTGCTGTATTGTGTGTTGGGTCACAAAAATATATTTTGATACTACTATTTCTCGCATATTTTGAGATACTGAGAAACAGATCAAATAAAGCTGAACTCCCCCGATACTGAAGGGCTCTAACACACTACTGACACCATGAACGCTAGCAACCAAAATAAAATCGATTTAATCGAACAAACTAGACTGGTCGAGTTAAATATCGAAAACCTTTCAAAGGGTGTCGATAACTACCACATCGATGTAAAACTGAGCAGAAAGTTTTGTTCTATTTCTAAGAAGTTGATCACACTTCTCGTCTCTCAACAGGCCAGGCCAAATCCTAAAAACTGGGATAATTCCAGTTTGTTCAAGAAACTCCAGGACAGCTACCTCGATATGATGACTGTGCTGATCCATCGCGTTAAAACTGACCTAGGACCGGAAGAAATCAGCTTTCTTCAATTAGCAGTAAGCAAATTTATTTTGCTGAGTGTCAAAGCACAACTTGATCATGATGTAGCTAGAGTTACTTCTCGCCTGGCGGAACTAAAAAGCAAAGGTTCTTCTGAAACACTGGCAGTTGACCAGAGAAAATTCTGGCTAAAGAAAAATTACGATACAATCCTTTATGGAATTAACAAGCAAATTTTCAGCAACCTTCAGCGCACAGAAGAAAAGCAACTGGCAACAATTCGCAGTAAATACTTGCCAAATTACTATAATTTCGCAGTAGAGCTAATATTTAACCCTCTTCTTTACTCATCCGAACTGAGCGCCCTTCCAATGCTGATGGGTAATTACAGTGCCTGGGATTTAAATGGGAATGACACAGGATTTACAGAGCTTAATGAAGCTGTTGAAAAATTATTCGCCAAGAAACTAAAAAAATTGCCTGTGTTTCCACTTAAAAACATCGTGCCAGACGAACTAACAGATGTAGAAATTACCGATGAAATGGAAGGACTCTTCGCAAGCCAGTCTTTTCTCGGGCTTGCTCGAGATTGCCAGGAAGTAATTGCGGAGCATTTTTTCTGGTTTGACCTGCCTTCCAATATCGAACTCCTGTTCAATACTCAACAAAATCAAAAGAACCTGTCTGAAATCAGAAAAACTCTTGGGATTAAAGCCTGGTGGAACTACCGAAAAGATGTGGTTCGATTCAAACGAACCCTTAAAGCGTTCCATCGTCTCTTGAAATCCCGTAAGCTTTTGAATCAGTTGCTCGCCTCGCGTTGTGTTCGCAACAGCGTGAGCCCGACGATCAAGGGAAGTGTAGAACCAAAAACACTTTGTCAGTATTTAAGTTGTCACATCGATCTCGGCAAACTACAAGACAGCTTAGGCAATGGCCAGAGGCTTAATAACAGCCAGGTCAAATCTCTTGATAAGCACAGAGAAAATATTCAGCAAGCTCTTGCCAGTACCAACCTTGAGGAAACACTGGAGCTGCTTAAAGACGTTTCCAGATATCGGTTGCATTTGAAGTACTTTCGCTTTGCCCACAGAGTTTTTAATCGAATCAGTTTATTAACAGACAAGCAGGAGCTTCTGCTTTCGAAAGAAGCAGGGACTTTATATTCGCTTCCGACCAGCACTGAAATCGAAGATGATGATGATCGTATTTGTCATCATGCAATCATGAAGGCCGATGTTCGCGGGTCCACTACTGTTACAGATGAACTGCAAAACAGGGGGCTCAATCCAGCATCCTACTTCAGTATGCGTTTCTTCAAGCCGATCAATAAAATTCTTGATTCCTATGGGGCTAACAAGGTCTTCATTGAGGGCGATGCTATAATTCTTAGCTTTCTGGAACATGAGCAATCCCCACAGCAGTGGTTTGCCGTTTCAAGGGCCTGCGGCTATTCACGGGAAATGCTCAAAATAGTAGGCGCAAACAATCGCCACTCAGCCCAGATGGACTTACCGTTTTTGGAGCTCGGAGTTGGCATCTGCTATGCCAGTGAATCCCCGAGGTATCTTTATGACGAAGACAAGCCAATAATGATTTCATCGGCTATTGGGCTGGCCGACAGACTTTCATCTTGTTCCTGGGCACTGCGAAGTTCTGTCAAACGCGGTCTGTTCAACGTGGATGTGGCTCGGATAGCAGACGGTGGTGGAGAAAAGGGCCAGCAGTACGTTCGCTATAATGTGAACGGGATTCTGCTGGATAATATTGCTTTCAATAAATTGAAAAGTGAAATCTCGCTCAAGTGTGTGAAGATGAAGCTAAATGGCGAGCAATATTGTTTTTACATTGGTCAGTACCCGGACACGCATGGCCGCAAGAAAGAGCTGATAATTCGTGAAGGTAAAGTTGGCATTTGGAAAGATTCTGCGGTTGTAAAGAATATCGAGAGCGGCGAGCGCTATTATGAAGTGGTGGTTAATCGCAAAGTGTTAACCCTTGTAATGGAAGCCTATTCACAGAATCAAACTGCCCTAGCCTTTTAATTTTAGTTCCCACCTTTTTGAGGCACCTCTGATTAATTGCATAGCTTTTGAATATCCACCACTCACTTCACTTGACGGCGTGGGATCGAGGGCTAACAATGAACACCCCGCTTTAAAGGGGAGTTGCGTACTAATGAACTATCAGCAAGCCAAGAAATATTTATTGGCAAAACCGGAGGCAATAGAAGACTATCCATTCGGGCCAGATGTAATGGTGCCAAAAATTAAAGGTAAGATGTTTGCTACACTCGGTACCGAAAATGGTATTGGCAGAGTTAATTTGAAGTGTGATCCAAACGAGGCACTGGCATTGAGGGATATTTTCAGCGCGGTAATTCCCGGTTACCACATGAATAAAAAGCACTGGAATACGGTGATCCTCGATGGCAGCATTCCCTCGGGCGAAATTGCGCGGATGTTCGATAATTCCTACAAACTGGTGGTTCGTTCGTTGCCAAAAGCACGACGGGAATCCTTGGCAATGAAGCAGTGAGTCAGGGTACCTCACCTGAGGACCGGCCTATGGAATCCGAGTCAGAAAAGTCAGAATTTCCATTATACGAAAAATCACATGCAGCAGTTTATCGAAAATGCGCAAAGTCACTTCGATTTAGGGCAGGAAACCTCGACGCAGAGTTGGTTTAAGAAAATCATTGGGAAAGTTAAAGCCAGGCTGAAATCTGGGCCGAAAACAGATTGAACAGGCACATATTGGATTGTGCTTAATAATCTGTATATCCTAATTAATATTCAGGATTATTAGAAAATTCCGGTGATTGATTCCGAAATTGCCGAAAATCAAATTGATGAATAATTCCAATTTTTGCAAATCTCAATAACTGATTTTGACAAAAACCCTAAAATTTGGCGATATACCCGCTTTTGTTACGAAATCCTGATTACTGTGGTAGCCTGTGAAAAGGCTGGATTACATCTCGTTGAGAAAATTGATATTTTCAGGGTAGGATAATTACAATAGCCGGATGGAAATCCCGTCAAGCTTGTTAGTATAAACTCGCCATCTTTTGGGAATATATAGCATGAGTCACGCGCAATTCACAAAATTTTCCCCGCTTACCGTTGCCGTAAAAAAGAACATTCGCGCACTTCGAATCAATGCCGGATATTCTATGAATGAAGGGGCTCGTTTGCTTGGAATATCCAGAAAGCAACTTGAGGATATTGAAACCAAGCGTAACTATGGTTGTCATTTAGATCTGGAACTCATGGCAAAAATCAAGATTATTTATAGTCGCTCGCTGGACGAAATAATCGATGACTTGCCAGAGGACTATTATTCAGATTATTTTACCAGGCCAAGAAAGCGCCTCGGTTCGAAACCGCGCAACAAGTAGGTAAACCGGTAATCTTACCCAGCTTTGTGCCTTGTCGGTTCTGCAGATTCAGGTGAAGGTTGGGATCTCAGCATCTCTTGAGACATCTCATTGTGTCCTGTGTGGGTTTTGAAAAGTGAGTTAGATCGCATTGATTAGCTGAACAGGCCCGTTTCGTGTATACTCACGATCTTTTGACACAATGAGATAGTGTCTTATGGCCAACAGATCAAAAAAAGACGCAGCGGTCAACATACGGGCAGATTTGGCAAAGCATATAGAAGCCTTTTTAAAGGCTGGAGGCAAGGTTCAGGAGATCCCGTCTGGTGTTAGTGGTCAGACCTCAACCAGCGGTCCTCGACAGATAGTGCTAAGTCACAAAACCAGTTCTTAATTAGTTCCCCTTACAAAAGTTGAAGTCTGGCCTGCTATTCGCAGTGAACCTTGAATGGCTAGTTGCCCTGTGTACAGGCTTTGCGTGATAGCGAGACTCATAGTTGGCGGATTTCGTAACCCCTGCTTCGCAGCATGTTGAGCAGACCTCTTTCACCGACAAGGTGAGCGGCACCAACCAGAACAAATTCTGTGTCTCTGTCTCTGAACATCTGCTCAATTTGAGGCAGCCAATTATCGTTTCTCTCTACCAGTAGGGAATTGTACAGCTCGGGAGCTTCTGCTTTCATATCGGCAACAAACAACTCCGATAAATTTTCCGAATCTCCGCTTCTCCAGGCCCCGATCATTGCCTCCATTAGGGATTCTGTCTCTGCCATATCTCGCAATGACATAAGGATAAACTCACTCTCATAACCCTCGCCCATTTCAGCAAGAAAACTAATCTGCTGCTGTACCGTCTCCAGTTCCCCCAGCGCTTTGCCATCTCCCAGTGCCCGGGAATTAAAATAGACGTCTACTCCCTGCGGGGTAAAGCCCATTTTTTGAAATTCAAACACCTCTATTGTGCTCACAACCAAGCCTGGTTTGAACTTTTCCATCATCATGATGGGCAATCCTGCCTCCGCCAGGTAGCTGGAAAGTGCTGAATAAGCCTCCTGATTCAATACAGTTTGCAGGGTTCGCGTATCGGTATACATAAGCTGCTGTAACATTTGGGTCTGCACAGTCAGATCATTCATGGAATTAATATCGGTTTCGAAATAAATTTCACTGGAATCCTGATAAGCCTGTTCGTACTCCGGCGGAAGCGGGTAATCGGTTGGCCTCAATAGATGGACAGTTCCGCCCAGATAAACCGTATTTCCCCCGGAACTGGCCACCCAGACAGAAGTATCCGCGTACAAGCTTGCAGACATACAAATTGTCGCCAGGCTTAAACACCACAAAAGCGGTAATGATTTGGTATAGCGCTGTGTTATCACGAAACCTCTCCTTTTCTATGTCTGAGGATCAATATTCAGCCTATAATTTACAGTAATAGGAAGATAAAGGTAGCATGCCTAGGGATTGGGCAAAAGCAACAGGAAAAAAGCTTTTATGTCGAAACTTTTATTCAGGTTAAGCAATGTTCCTGATGATGAAGCTCAGGAAGTACGTGAGCTCATGGCAAATAATGACATAGATATCTTCGAAACATCCGCTGGTAACTGGGGCATTTCGATGCCAGCTCTCTGGCTCAAAAAAGAAGAACAATTCGAGCTTGCCAGTGAACTCCTTACTGTTTACCAAACAGAGCGAACCTTAAAGATAAGAGCTCAGTACGAGGTAGACCGGGAGCGAGGAGAGATAAAAACCCTATGGAGCAGTTTTGTTGGTGCGCCATCCCGATTCATTCTGTATATGGGTCTTATCGGAGTAATACTGTATTTGTCACTAAGTTTATTTTTGTCCTTTGGCTAAAACGGCTCAATAAATCATTGCAGGGCTGTGTTGAAATCGTCGTAATTTACCTCGTCTTCAGGTGGTATAAAGCAGAAATCCTCACTGACATCTAGAAAACGCAGGCCAATTTCCTTTTGCTGTATCCTGATTACCTGTACTGGTAGCGACGGCATCGTCTCATCCCAGCCTTCTCCGTGTATTCTGACATCCAGCTCCATCATCACAAAGAGCTTCACTTCCCCGTCAATAACCATGGATATGCCACCGTTAGACATATCCTGGATAGCTCCTGTTACTACACCTAAGCGCGGATGTGTCAGACTTGCCCAGAAGTCCACATCAACTCGCCTGTGTTGACGCCTTTCTCTGCCGTTCATAATCCCGTTACCTGTTAGCGTTGTGCGCTAATCCTGATATTTCACCAGGCTAGTGTAGTTCAATCCGAAAGCTAAATACTGTGACCGAGTGCACACTGATCCTGCTCAACAGATGAGCTAATCCCATAAAATTAGTGGCATCGCGCTTTAAAAAACCTCTATTTGCAACGCTATCCGAGTCCATGCAACCCCCAATTTGCTACCGTTTTTGACAGTCGCAGGGATGTGTTATATAAATCCTCAGGGCTTTTGTTAGTGGTTCCAACAGGGGGGCCTGCTAGCAATTCCGTAGCTACCCTGGGAAAAGAAAGGAGGTGATCCCATCAATAGTCAATCTATAAAGGGAGCCTCCAATTATTCAGGCTAGCATCGCTACTGAATAGTTGGAGCGGGGATGCCGAGAGATATCGCAAGATATATTAATAGCTTCCCATTCTCCCATAAGTAGAAGATCCCGTTATTATCTGAAGATGATAACGGGATTTTTCATTTGCAGCACTAGCAGGACGGGGTCAGACCCCTTGATCCTGCATGATTATAAATAAATGAATACAACCTTTAGATCAAGGGCTCTATCCCTGAGATATCCCCACAAAAATTTAAAGCTCATCGCCTAAGCGTTGGTGTGTTTAACGGGCTTGGGCTTGGCAAACGTAGGTAGTTGATGCGTGTATCGGAGATTGGGAAGGGATTACTGTTTTTCCGTTCCGTTGGGCCATCCCTGACCCTACGGAACGAAAAAACAACTCCCTGTTTCAAGCTTGCGTCCTAAACGTATGGCACCAACAAACTACATGGCTGCATTACACAATATCTTAGTCTAATATTTTGATTTAACTCGATATATTTTGGGGATATCTCAGGATCTGCCCCTCGAGCGGCCTCTGGCTCCGTTAGGATCCCAAATAACTCCTCAGCCGCGCAGGAACATTACGCTTGAGTAACGCCTGTTGTAACGGCCACTGCTCATCTACGCCAACTTCTTTGAGAAACCTCACTTCCCCTGCTTCCAACACCGCAATAGGAACACCGTCCTGGTACAGGACCCGGTTATTCCGTTTTCTCGGCAATTTCTTGCTGGGTTGTACCAGATTCAGCAAGTTAACCGGATCCGTGGCAGCAATACTGTAATACTTGCCACTGCTTCCTTCTTCTTTGCTGAGTCGACGCAGCCCATCTACAGTTTCTGCAAAAGCAAATTGCTCCCCGCCGACACCCGCAACGAACCGACCTCCTCTGAGTGCTCCCCGTAATTCCATTTTCCGCAGACAGGCCAGTAATATGCGCCAGGGTGGTGCAAAAGCTTCACGATCGAGTACAGCACGAAATAGTACTCCCCAACGCTGCAAATAGATGCTCACTAGACGCTCCAGTTGCTCCTCATCCAGCAAGTCCCAATGCCTGATGTTCTGTGATCTGGACTGCTCCGATCGAATATTACTGGCAAGTAAGCTCCAGCGGCCGGCATCTTCAACACCAAACATTGCCCGGCGTCCTCTGCGGCGCCTGGGTCCCGGTTTACGATCGCTTGGCGTTAGCAAGGCCCTGAGCCCGGTATAGCTGTCACTGGTAACCAGACCAGCACTGACCAACTCTGCCAGACCCTCCTCTATCTGGGTTTTAAGCAGCCCGGACCTGCTCTGGATATCATTGAAAAAGCTCGCTCCATGTTGACCCAAGTCACACTGTATTGTTTCTGCCACCCCGCTTAAAGAACGCTCTTCATCCACAGAGTTCTGTGCGCCTGCCAATGCCTGCCAGATATCCAGATTCGACCGACAGATGAGCGTAATCGGCGTATTCTTGACCGGGCCCGTTGCCTTCTTTCTCGCTCCGTTGCTCTTACCCGCAATGGGCTGCGAACTGGCTGAAGGGGAATATCGCCCCCATACCAGTTTGCCACTAACACACATTACATCAAGCCAATTCGGGTCGTAATCCCTGATCCTGTTTGGCAAGATATCTGCTTCCCAGGTAGCAGCCGGAGCCGCGAAACCATCCGTCAAATTGAGTGAATTTTGCAACTGGGTTTGCCCATCCAGGGTCGGGGTTTGACTTGATTCACCAGTTAAACCGGACACGGGCAGCACATGATGAAGGTCCATCAGGAAGCGCGTATAGATTTGCAGGGAAACCGGTTTAATACTCTTGCGATGGGCATCAATCGTGTAGCGGTGAATTCGCTGCAGTAAACGGCGCTCACACCACTCGGTAACAGGAGGAACGGCATTTTCACCCTGACTATTATTGCCTGGCGTGAAATTTCCCTGAAATACAAAACCTTCTACTTCGAGTGCGGTCAAAGCGGCATTTACGGAAGAACATTCGACTCCCAGATCGACCGCAATGGATTCAGCAGTAAGCGGACCTAATCCAGTTAATCTGCCACGTACAATTTCTCGCAACGTATCTTCTCTTTCCCACTGCTCTTGTTGCAGGAAATCTGGCAGTTCTATTGCGGGTCCTGTGGCATCAAACAGCGCCCTGAAACAAGGCAGTTTCTCCGTTGCGATCCACAGTGATTTATCACCGTAGTCAAACCTGCAGAGTCGGCCACTGCTACGGAGTTGCTCTTCCCATTGTGCAAACCCACAACGGGAAAATTCTGCGTCCGTTATATAGGCAATACTCAGTAGTGCATCATGTAATTCTTCAGCATTATTTACATACGGCCAGGCTTCTTCCCTAACTCGTTGAATTGCCTTGATATCAAGAGTACTGAAATTCTTCGCCTCTGCCGAATCTACCCAGCTGCGGTTTTTTATTGCATTAGTCCGCCTTTCTTCAAACGGCGCATCATCCAGAAAGGCATAGGGCCGGGCATTGATTATTTCCTGCGCAAACGGTGAGGGCTCACGCAGATCCAGGGCAACGAGTGCCAATTCTTTCCCCTGGATTGCCCCGATAAGCTCCAGCAACTCGTCAATGTCCATGGCCTCAGTGAGGCAATCGTGAAGAGTCTGATTCACCAGAGGATGGTCTGGAATCTCTCGGTTGCCGGTAATATTTTCAAAGCAGGCAATCTGGTCCGGAAAAACATGTGCGATCAAATCTTCGGCGTCCATCCGCTGAAACTGGGGAGGAACCCGTTTGCCACTGCGGTTTCTCTGGATGGCAAGCGATCGGGTTGCATTCCAGCGCCACCTCACTTCAAACATCGGGGCATCGAGCAGAGCCTGTACAAGAATATCCTTCAGGCTCGCCGTTTGCAGGTAATTAAAAACCTCATCCAGTGGAAAGCTGTGTACCGAGCCCAGCGAAATAACGATACTATCCTCGTTGGCAGCGGCCTGCAGTTCGAAATTAAAAGAGCGACAGAACCGCTTCCGTAATGCCAGGCCCCAGCCTCTATTGATGCGACTGCCAAATGGGGAGTGAATGACTACGTGCATATCCCCCACTTCATCGAAAAACCTCTCCATCACCAATGTTTCCCGAGTTGGCATTACACCTAATGCGTTCATGCCTGCGAGCAGGTATTCAACTAACTGAGCGGCAGCAGAATGGGGCAGGCCTATATGATCACTCGCCCACGCTATAGCTGCTTCCGACGACTCTTGAACCAACTTGTCCTCGATTGTTATACGCAGGCTTGAGACTGATTCGGACAATTCTCGAGTTCGACCCGGTCCCTCACCGAACCAGAACGGTATTGTTGGCTGCATGCCCTGGGCGTCCCTAACCCTTACTTTTAGCCCATCGATGCGAAGCAATTGCCAGCTATGGGATCCCAGTGTAAAGACATCCCCCGGCAAGGCCTCCAGGGCAAAATCCTCGTTCAGGCTTCCAACTACTATATCTTCCGGATCCAGCACCACCTGATAATCAAACATATCCGGAATTGCTCCACCGTTGGTCAACGCCACCAGATTCGCCCCCCGCCTGGCCCTCAGTCGCCTGTTTATAACGTCCAGATGCAGGTGAGAGCCACGGCGACCGCGCCGGGTGGTGTAACCTTCGGCGAGCATTGTTACGATCTCATTGAACTCCGACTGCTCAAGCTCACGGTAGGGATAGGCATTGCCGAGTAGTGTGAAAAGCTCGTCAAGATCCCAACCTTGTGCCGATTCATCGGCGTTAAATGTGGTGGAGGACACTTCTGCCACAATTTGCTGCGCCAGGATGTCGAGTGGTTTTTCGGGCATGACAATCTGGTCAAGCTCGCCTTCAACAATGCTGTTTAATAACGCCGTGCATTCAACCAGGTCATCCCGCGTAAGCGGAAAAAGTATCCCCTTGGGAGTCCCATTAATGGAGTGTCCACTGCGACCAATCCGCTGCAAAAAAGTCGCGATACTTTTTGGTGAGGAAAACTGGACGACCAGATCCACAGAACCGATATCGATACCCAATTCCATCGAGGCGGTGGCTACCAATACTTTCAGATCCCCGGATTTGAGCCTTTGCTCTGCATCATGGCGATGATCTTTGCTCATACTCCCATGGTGGGAACATACAGAGTTCTCTCCCAGGCGCTCGGACAGCGCCAGCGCCAGGCGTTCAGATAGCCGTCGTGTGTTAACGAATACCAGTGTTGTGTCATGGGTTTGAATCAGGTCGATGAGGCGTTGGTACAGCTCTTCCCACACCTCATTACTCATCAGTGCAGATAAGGGAGAACCCGGAACCTCCAGTCTGACATCCAGTTTGCGACGAAAGCCCGTATCCACGATTTCACAGCCGATCTGCCCCTCATCCCCACCAGCATTACCAACCAGGAATTTGGCAACCAGCTCTATGGGCTTTTGCGTTGCTGACAATCCAATGCGCTGCAGCGTTTTTCCTGTATTCTTTTTAACCAAAGACTGTAAGCGCTCAATGGATAAGGCTAGATGGGAACCCCGCTTATCTCCCAACATTGCATGAATCTCATCGATTATGACCGTCGCAACATTTGCCAGCATGGCCCGACCGCTGGCGCTGGTCAGTAACAAATAAAGCGATTCTGGTGTGGTAACCAGTATATTGGGCGGTGCCTTGGCCATTTTCTGGCGCTCACTTTGTGGCGTGTCACCCGTGCGAACTGCCGCCGTTATGTTTAGGGGCGGGAAGCCCGCCAGGTGCAGGTGCTCTGCAATGCCATCAAGCGGCATTTCCAGATTCTTCCTGATATCGTTGCTAAGTGCCTTCAGCGGTGACACATAGAGAATTTGTACACCTTCCGGAATTCGGGATTCCAGTCCCTGCTGCACCAGATTGTCTATTGCCGCGTAAAAGGCAGCCAGCGTCTTACCACTGCCAGTAGGTGCTGAAATAAGCGTATGCCGGCCCGCTTTTATGGTTGACCAGGCCTGGACCTGGGCAGCCGTTGGTGAGTCAAAGCTTGCATTGAACCAATTCTGGCAAGCAGGGTGAAAATCAGTTAAGAGCATGGGTTTAGTTATCTCAGGTTAAGGAGCGTTTAAGCGCGGCTCCCAAAGTACTGGACAAGTGTACAGCTAACCAATGCAAGACAACAACACGATTGCTGAATATTTCCGGTCTTTTCCCTTCCAATCGGCGTTTCAATTCCATCACACAAGGTAATTCCGCTGGCAGAGCAATCAGTCCTGCCAGAGTAACGTCTAAACCTGTATGGCAACCACTCCGATTGACATGAACTGACTTCATTGCTAGGGTAAACGCACATACTCAGGTTCGTGGGGGGGCCAATCTCCGACATATCAGGGTAATAATCAGGCAGGCGGCGTAAAACGTAAGGACATGGACTAATGAATGATTTGAAACACCCCAAACTGATTGCCCGATTCAAGGCGTATTCCGGGATATTTTGGGAGGAGAATCGGCAATTTTTCCTGTTATTGTTCTGTATCGTGTTTTTTAAGAGCGCGATTGCTGATTTGAGCTCTATATCTGGTGCATCAATGCTGCCTACTCTCCTGGATGGAGACAAAGTCTGGGTAAACAAGCTTGCCTACGATATCAAGATTCCATTTACTGAGGTCTCGCTTGCCTCCGTCTCCGATCCTGAACGTGGCGATATTGTCATTATTGATTCAAAAATGGCACATAAACGCCTGGTAAAACGCATAGTCGGCATACCTGGCGACACTATTTACATGCAAAACAATGCCCTGGTAATTAACGGCAAGGCCGCAAACTACGAGGTTGTTTCTCGCAAAGACAACTCCCTTATCATCCTCGAAGAGCTGCCTGGCAAGTCCCACCAGGCAAGGCTTTCAAGCAGCTTCAGCAGCAGAACTAACCGCAGCTATGGCCCCGCAGAAGTACCTGAGGATCAATATTTTGTATTGGGCGATAATCGGGATAATAGTGCTGACAGCCGTACATACAGTTTCGTGTCCCGTGAAGAAATCATCGGCCGTTCCAACTCCGTTGTATTTTCGCTTGATAGCGATAACAGCTTCTTTCCCCGCACAGAGCGCTTTCTAGCCGAGTTGGACAAGGATGACCTGTAGGCTACCCCCATTTACGGTTCGGTTCGGCTTCGTCTGACCAAGTGGTGGTATGTTCTACCGCTGTGAATTCCTTGAGTTATTACGAAGGTCCCCACCTGATCATGTAACGCTGCATACGCAACGGGACAAGTTGAGAGGAGTGATTTCTGCGGAAAACTTTTACAAATTGAAACTTATTCCCTTTTTTTGCAATAAATCTGCCGTTTCACGGGTATTATTGATAGCTCCATTGGATAAGGAAATAGAATGAATTTTAATCTCAACACGAGCACCGCAACAATTGGCAAAATCCTGCTGGCAGTGCTGTTCTCAGGTCTTATGCCAAATACACTGGCACAGGATTATATCTGGGCCCCGGATTTTCCCGTGGGCACTGCCATTCCAGCAATAGAAGCCCAGGATCAAGATGGGGCAGTTCAGACCTTCGGCAGCCTGAAAGGCGAAAAGGGTTTACTCTTATTGCTGAACCGTTCGTTTGACTGGTGACCATATTGTAAAGCTCAGCTCGTGAAGCTGACTGATGTGAGTGACCAGTTCAAAGCGATGGGCATAAACGTGGCAACAGTGACCTATGATTCTGTGGAATTGCTGAAGGAGGTCCAGGAGGATCAGGATATTAATTTTACGCTTCTGCACGATGAGGGCGTAGAGCACGTGAATGCCCTAGGCATACGCAATCTCGATTATGATCCCGGTGACCGTGCCTATGGAATCCCCTATCCCGGCATCTTTCTCCTGGATCAGAACGGTGTGATCAGGTTCAAGTTCGCAGAAGAAGGTTTCGTGCGGAGACCTGACTTCGAAGATGTTCTGGCAGCCGCGGGCGAAATGTAAGTACGATTTTATCGAAAAAGCCTGCCTGCATTTTTTGTGAAATACAGCTAAGTCTTGCAATCCAAAGCTCTAAGCCGGATATATCTGCGTTCAGAAAAAAGCGTGGTCTGTCTTCTAATTTTCGGTAAAATGACACCCTTCTTTGCCGCATCCGCAAGAGCAACACCACTTGGGTCAACATACATCTCTTTACCAGAACCATCTGCACGCCGGTGCTAAATTGGTTGATTTTGCTGGCTGGGAGATGCCAATAAACTATGGCTCCCAAATAGAAGAACACAATCAGGTAAGAGAACACGCTGGCATCTTTGATGTCTCCCATATGACCGTTGTGGATATCGCCGGTGGTGAAGCCGAGGTCTACCTGCGCTATTTACTGGCAAACGATGTAGAGAGATTAGCTGAAGAGGGTATGGCACTCTACAGCGCCATGTTGAATAGTGACGGCGGTGTTATCGATGATCTAATCGTCTACAAAATGTCCTTTGGCTACCGGCTGGTGGTAAATTGTGCGACTCGAGAAAAAGATTTGGCATGGCTAGCTCGCCACAGCGCTTCTTTTAAGCTCGCTATAACTGAGCGTCCCGATCTCGCTATCCTGGCAGTGCACGGGCCAGAAGCGATTGCTAAAGTGTGCGCTACCTTGAGCCCGAGAGGGGCTGATCTGGTTGGGAATCTGGGCAATTTTCGCGGCGTGGAATTCGATGACTGGTTTGTCGCCCGAACTGGTTATACAGGTGAAAAAGGCCTGGAGTTAATTTTCCCTGCAACTCAGGCATCGGCTTGTTGGGATGAGCTGTTGGCTCTGGGAATACAACCGGTTGGTCTTGGCGCCCGGGATACCTTACGTCTGGAGGCCGGAATGAATCTATATGGTAATGAGATGGACGAAACAGTCTCGCCAATTGCCGCTAACATGGCGCACACGATTTCCTGGCAACCCGAAGACAGAAACTTTATCGGGCGTGAGGCTGTCACTGCCCACAAGACTGCGCAGGAACAGGGCTGCCTGCCTGAGCTGGTCGGCCTGGCACTAAGACAACGAGGAATGCTCAGAGGGGGCCAGAAAGTCTTAACCAACAAGGGAGAGGGCGTTATTACCAGTGGCGGTTTTTCGCCCACATTGAAGCATTCAATTGCATTAGCTAGAATCCCTGTAGCAAGCCAGGCTTGTCAAGTTGACCTGCGAGGAACGCTGACAAAGGTGGAGATCGTAAAGCCAAATTTTGTTAGATTTGGCAAGAAAGTATTCGATTAACAACGAGGTTTACCGAGTGAGCAATTTTCCGCAAGATTTAAAGTACGCATCTACTCATGAATGGGTGCGAGTCGATGATGAGGGCATGGCTACGGTTGGTATCAGTGATCATGCCCAGGACGCGTTGGGTGACATCGTTTTTATCGAGCTTCCAGAAACCGGAGTTACTGTGAATGCCAGGGATGAGGTGGCTGTGATCGAATCTGTCAAAGCGGCTTCGGATATTTACAGTCCAATTTCGGGAGAGGTCCTTCAGGTCAATGACGCGGTGGAAGATTCACCGCAGATTGTAAATACAGAACCCTACGAATCCGGTTGGCTCTACAAAATTAACCCGAGCGATGAAACCGAGTTAGATGACCTGCTGGATGCTGAAAGTTACGCCGAAATCTGCGAAGACGATTAGATGCTCTACCCACATATCTGTTAGTCTTGATGAAGCTCGAGTCAGTATTCAGGTCTTCGAATTTAACTTGCTATAAAGTCTCTACCTGTAACTAAAGTCAAACTCCTATCTGGAGACAGCTATGGAAAACAAATCCAGTTCAGGTGCAACCGTCATCCCAATTCATGGGGAATCGCTCCCCTCTCTGGAAAAACTACAATATACCGGGGAGTTCATCGACCGTCACATCGGACCCGGTGAAGATCAAATTCAGGAGATGCTCAAAACCCTGGGTGTTAAGACGCTGGCAAATCTGGTTAAGAAAACCGTTCCAGCCTCTATTGCATTGAAGAGCCCATTGCAATTGAATGCCCCGCTGACCGAGAGTGCTGCACTGGCAAAACTGCAAGATACTGCAGCAAAAAATTTGCCATTCCGCTCGTATATTGGCCTTGGATACTACGACACGCATACTCCCAACGTGATCCTCAGAAATGTACTGGAGAACCCGGGCTGGTACACAGCCTATACACCTTATCAACCTGAAATTTCCCAGGGCAGGCTGGAGTGTTTGCTGAATTTCCAACAGATGACTTTGGACCTCACTGCCATGGAGCTGGCTAATGCCTCCCTACTTGATGAGGCCACCGCTGCTGCTGAAGGCATGGCATTGGCAAAGCGCGTTAGCAGGAATAGAAAATCCAATCTGTTTTTTGTAGACCAGAACTGTTTCCCCCAAACCATCGATGTAATTCGCACCCGCGCCGAATGCTTTGGAATCGAGTTGATCATTGGCGATGTTGACACCATCCGGGATCACGATTTGTTCGGCGCCATCTTTCAATATCCATCCATGTTGGGAGAGGCTCAGGATCTCACCGAGCTGATCAGGAAGCTCCATGAACAGAAGGCAATTGCTATTGCGGCGGCAGATTTGATGAGCCTGGTATTGCTCAAGCCCCCGGGCGAAATGGGCGCAGATGTAGTTACCGGTAGCACCCAGCGCTTTGGTGTACCGATGGGTTACGGTGGCCCCCATGCTGCCTACTTCGCAACAAAAGATGAATTCAAGCGCGCAGTACCCGGGCGTATCATCGGCGTCTCTGTCGATTCTCGAGGCAAGCAAGCCTTGCGCATGGCTCTGCAAACAAGGGAGCAACATATTCGTCGAGAAAAGGCGAATAGTAATATTTGTACTGCACAGGTATTGCTTGCAAACATCTCTGCGCTCTATGCGATGTACCACGGGGCTTCGGGTCTGAAAATTATTGCACGAAGAATTCACCGGCTCACTACAGTACTGGCCACGGGACTGGAGCGTTGTGGTATTACAATAGTGAATGATAATTATTTTGATACTCTGACGCTGGCCGTGAGCAAGGAACAAAGCATTCAGATCATTGCTAATGCCCAGAAAGCAGAGGTTAATCTGCGCCTGGACCGGCTGCGTCAGCACCAGCAAATAAGTCTTAGCCTGAATGAATGTACATCAACTGAGGATGTGGTATTGCTGTGGCAGATACTTCTTGGTGAGCAGAGTAATTCCCTGTCGGTTTCTGCCATCGACACCGCTATTTGTGAACATCAGCTACCAGGCGCAATTCCGCCTTCCCTGCAACGTCAGTCTGGATTTTTAAAACACCCCAATTTTCACAACTACCGCAGTGAAACGGAAATGCTGAGATATTTAAAGCGCCTTGAAAACAAGGATATTTCCCTCAATCACTCAATGATTCCCCTTGGTTCCTGCACCATGAAACTCAATGCAGTTGCCGAAATGATGCCGATAAGCTGGCCTGAGTTCACCAAAGCACATCCGTTTGCCCCAATGGAGCAATTAAGAGGCTATCAGGAAATGATTTCCGAACTGGAGCAGATGCTGGCTGAAATAACCGGATTCGATGCCATTAGCATGCAGCCGAATTCCGGTGCACAGGGCGAGTATGCCGGCCTGTTGGCCATAAAGAAGTACCTGAAAAACAAGGGCGAGGGCGATCGAAATATTTGCCTGATTCCAAGTTCTGCCCACGGCACCAATCCAGCCAGTGCGCAAATGATAGGAATGGACGTAGTCGTTATCGCTTGTGATGACGAAGGCAATATTGCTGTTGATGACCTCAGTAGCAAAGCCGACAAATACAGCGATAAGTTGGCTGCTTTGATGATTACCTATCCTTCGACTCACGGCGTATACGAGGAGTCGGTCAGGAAAATTTGTAAAATAATTCATGCCCATGGTGGCCAGGTTTACATGGATGGCGCTAATCTAAACGCCCAGGTCGGTGTGGCAAAACCTGCCGATATCGGTGCCGATGTGTCCCATGTCAATCTGCATAAGACTTTTTGTATCCCCCACGGTGGAGGAGGGCCCGGTATGGGGCCGATCGGTGTCAAGAAACACCTGGCTCCCTTTCTAGCTGGTCACTCCATGATCGAATTGCCGGGACCGAAAAAGTCGAATGGAGCTGTATCTGCCGCACCCTGGGGAAGCGCTGGCATACTTCCAATCTCCTGGATGTATATCAGCATGATGGGAGGAGAAGGATTGCTTAAGGCAACACAGGTTGCTATTTTAAATGCCAACTATACCGCGTTTAAACTCGCACCCTACTACCCGGTTCTTTACAAAGGCAAAAATGGCCTGGTCGCCCATGAATGTATAATCGATTTACGTCCTCTCAAAGTTTCCTCCGGTATAAGCGAGGAGGATGTTGCCAAGCGATTGATGGATTACGGTTTCCATGCCCCTACCATGTCTTTTCCTGTTGCCGGGACCCTGATGATAGAGCCCACCGAAAGCGAATCGAAACAGGAGCTTGACCGATTCATCACCGCGATGATTCAGATTCGAAGTGAAATTGACCAGGTTGAAGCTGGCGAAATTGATGCGGAGAATAATCCATTAAAGAATGCACCGCATACACTCACGGACATTCTCGATGAATCCTGGAACCGGCCCTACAGCAAAACGCAGGCCGCCTTCCCGGTATCGGGGCTGAGCAAAAACAAGTATTGGCCCAGCGTTAATCGAATCGACAATGTACATGGTGATAGAAATTTGTTTTGTGCCTGTCCAGGTTTTGAAAGCACACAATAGATTGTTGAAATAACCAGGATAAGCTTTACAAGACTTCGGCGCTGGAGAATACAAATGGCTCAACGCAAAGAAACCCATGCGGTAAATCTAAAAGGTGATGCCAATCCCCGTAATCTGCTGATCTTTATGGATGGTACCTGGAATGATGAGAATGGCCGGCACAACGATGGCGCTGTAACCAATATCTATAAACTCTTCTCGTCACTTTCTGGCAGGCTGCAAGCCGATCAAATCCCTCATGTGCGATCCACCAGTAAGAACCTGGGCCTCTATTTCCGAGGGATCGGAAATGATGAAGACAATGTAAAAGCTGCCGGCTACTACCAGGGTGCTTTTGGGGCAGGAGAAAAGAATATTCGCGACCACGCCTATGCTTCAATCTGCAAGTACTATAACCCCGGTGACCGCATTTGTATTTTTGGATTCAGCCGTGGTGCAGCCAGCGCCCGTCTACTTGCTTCCAAGCTTCACAAGCATGGTTTACCGGAAGAAATTACCTTGCATTATCGCGAAATGAAAAATAAGAGCTCAGGTAGCAAGGAGTGGCAATTCAGCAAATATAGCGCCAGGGAAGAAAATACCGAGAAGGTAGATGTATCCTTCCTGGGCATTTTCGATACAGTAGGCGCATTTGGAATACCATTTAATATAGGGCCTCTCAATTTTCAGAAAATCAACCTGTTCAGGGATTTATCGCTGGCTCCAAACGTGAAACAAGGCGTGCATCTTGTCGCTATCGACGAAAGCAGGAAAGCCTTTGTGCCGACGCTGACAAACTTCAGTAAGCGAGTGGAGGAGGTTTGGTTCGCTGGAGTTCACGCAGATATAGGTGGCGGTTATCATGACTGCCTCCTGGGTAATATTACGCTTGATTACCTGGTGAGAAGGCTGCGCGCTACTATTCAGTCTCCTGATATAACATTCAACAATACGATCAGGAAATATACAAGTTTTGATCTATTAGAAGATGATTTTATTGTACATTATCACGGGGATGGAATTACCAAAGACGCACGGGCACTGCAGGTTGTTAAGAATGAAAAACCAACTAGGTCAGTTCCGGTAAAAGTGCATACCACAGCATTCAAACTGCAAAGGCAGGAAAATTTTTATTATTCCGAACGATTCAACAGTTTTTCCACAAAGATACCGATAAACTACGACCCATCCAATTTGAAAGCCATTATTGGCGATGTGAAAAAGGTAGTCTAATTTCCATCTAAGTGAGAGTTTCGCATCTTCTTCAGCTTCTTCAATTCATCCTGAATACTGTTTAGTTTTTTACTCAATTCTTTTTTTTCGTCGATTATCTCGTCGTCTGTTTTTTCAGAAAACTGCTTGAATGCTGAATAAGCTTCCGCCTTTTCTTTGTTTAACTGTTCCGATCTATAGTTCTTGAATGACATCACCTGGCGACGCACGACCAAGCCCGGAATTAACACGACCGAAATTGCAGCGAGGTAGGGAAGAGCTACCCATAGTATAAATATAAGCTGCATGTGGGGCTTATAGATATAGACCCACCGCACGCCAAACATATAAATTGAAACAAGGACAGCTACCGCGCCGATCAACATGGCAAAAAACCAAAGAGAGTCCCCGAGTTTTTTTATACCTCCGTTACCATCCGGATTATTGGCATCAAGTGAATAATGTAAATTTGGAGCAAGTTTGAGATAGAGCGCAATCACCGCAATGATTGCTAACAAACCGATGCCAGCGGAAAAGCCGGCCAGAAAGAATCCAACATGAATCACGGTGAGCGCGAGCGGATCAGTTTGGAACACTGCTGGCACGCCCAGGGAATGGGCAATACTGGTATTCACTGTGGCAAATCCAAGCCCTGCCATCAGATGCCGCTTGTCACTCACCCAATTCTCCAGCACGTCCCTGCTAATGGGATAATCTCCCTCCAGCGCCTCCACTATCACCAGGCTGCGACGAAATATCTCTGTAGCTACATAAAGAGCTAGTAACGATGTGCTTATAATGATTCCCAGTATCCAGCAATTTTTTGTACCTCGTCAGTCCCAGTTGGACATAATCACCTGATTGCATAAGAGACTCTTTTGGCTCATCGTTAATCCCCAGAGGAAACGATGATGAGAAAGAAAGGAAGTGCCGAGAAGACAGTTCGCGATATACGCAGAGCTACCCGAAAGCAT
>Ga0187833_10001052_pt1 | contig 32277 bp, 25 predicted proteins | sample ETNtaG_37_FD_167968 | JGI IMG/M metagenome (GOLD analysis project Ga0187833, IMG submission 167968) | Marine microbial and viral communities from oxygen minimum zone, Eastern Pacific Ocean - ETNP2014_SV_400_PacBio MetaG (Illumina Assembly) | ecosystem: Environmental > Aquatic > Marine > Hypoxic...
AATTAATCTATTCATACTCATGCTTATAGGTTTATTATTCCCATTACTAATATGATATAATTTCTTGTTTGAATCTGCAGAAAAACTAAGAAGTGATTTATTTAATGTTGAATCATTTTTCCAATTTTGACAATGAGGAACAGGAATTTCACCCATTCTTAATAATTCTTCAAGATTATCTGTTTCAATAACATTTATTTTTCTTGCATCTCTATAAACTGGTTGATCTAATGTTTCTCTAATCCATTTAGTTGTTTCATAAAGAGGATTTCTAGATTTTCTCTTTGCTAAACTTTCAGATTTTTCTAAAATCTTTGTATAATTGTCAACATTTAAACCTTTTAAATTAGTTAATAAATCAACATAACTTGCTTGTTCTCTAAGTAAAGATGTCCTAAACCCTAATTCTTTTTTTTCATTTTTAGGAATTTTTTCCCTTAATTTTTCTTCGTTTTCTTTAATTTTTTCACTTAATGTTTTCAAAGTATTATCATCAATTTCTTCCTTATAATGTGTTGTATATGTTTCATATGTTTTAGGAGCAAGTTTTTTAATTGCATCAATATGGGAGTTTAATGCATCTAATTCTCCAACAACTCTTTTTACTGTTTTATTTTCTTTCCATGATTTTATTTTCCCATCTAGAACAGCTAATTGTTCTAATGCTAAATCATGGGAGTATCTCCAATCATTAAAATTATCATTTAATTCTGTTGTTGCAATTTCTCTTAATAAAGAAATTTGTTCAGGATTTTGATAATGAGAATATCCTGCAAGAGTTGTAATAATCTTACTTATTCTTTCAAATCTTTCATCTCCTTCAAGTTTTGATAAATATTTTTCTAAGGTCTCATCATTTAATCCTAATCTCTTTATACTCTTATCAACTAATTGAAGTTTAAGATTTCTTAAAATAGAATTTTCATCTTGAAGTTCAAAAGGATATGAAAATTTTCTATCTCTACAAACAAAATTAACAGAAGATAAAATTCTTGATAGTGATTTTATTGTTTTTGAATTTTCAACAACATGTCCTAGAATCTCTTTTCCATTATCTAATTCTTCTAAACCTGATAATCCCTTGTAAAGTTTTCTTTGAATTTCTCTTCCTTGTTTAAAATCAGAATTTTCAGCTAAATCAATTATTTTTTGATAAATATTTTCATTTGGCAATAAATTACCAATTAGTGTTTGTATTGGAACTGTAAGTTTGGTTTCTAGTGTTTCTTTTAGTCCTTTTTTTGATATAGAATCAGCAATTCCACTTACTCCATTTTCAACTCTTAAATCTTTATCTAGCATGTATAACTTTTCAATAATATTATTGTAAAGTTTATTTGTTTCGTCATGCGATAATTTTTCTTTTCTTAAATTTAAAGCTCTTAAAATAGGAGATAAAACAACTTGGCTAAAAGGAATTAATCTTTTATCTGCTTCACTATAATTTTGTATTTTTTCTAAAGATGTATTAACTAAAAGAGGTTGATTTTTAATTTGAGAAGATTTAGAAACAACATCTAAAGCACTATTTATATCAGCTTCTTTGTAATTAAGAAATTCAATAAAAGATAAAATTCTTTTTTGTTTAGCTTCTTTTTTAAAATAATTTGAATTAAATATTTTGTTCCATGAATAAGCAATCTGACCAGGAATATCTTTATTTTCTTTTTTTTGAGAAGCTATTGCAGAAATTATTTTTTTAGCTGTTTTATCATTACTTTTATAGTTTGTTACTAATTGATGCATATCTCTTCCAAAATTCCCAAGACGAGCTTCTAATGGATGACTAAACACAGATCTATTAACTTCTAATTTAAAATGGTCTTTATCAAAATATTCTCCATTTTCAATTAACTTAAGTAATTTTTCAATTATTTCATACTGAGAAACCTGAATATTTTCTCCATCTGTTCTAAATGGATCAACATCTAAATATCTAACTCTTAATACTTGTCTTAATTGTAATACTTGTTCCATCCTTAATAGTTGTGGCATTATTTTTTACCTCCTGTATAATTGTTTAACATATCTTTGAAGTGACTTTCTTGATCTTTAGTAAAATATTTTTGAGTATTATCTACAAGTTTTTGCATAAAAGAATCACGTTGTTTTAGAAAATCACTAGAACTTGTCGTAGCTTCTCTTTGAAATAAGTCTTTAACTACCCCAATTTCTGGAGCAATTTTATATTCATCTAATAAAAAATTCATTAAATAAAAATTATTATTCTTATTTGCTATTTTATAAAAATCTTGTATAACTTTATTATCAGGAGTGTAATCAAAAATAGAAGTAAAACCTTTATAAAATTTTTTAATTGACTCTATATCATAACATCTTTCGCTTGTTGGTACTGGATTAAATACTAGATTTAAAGTTTCTTTTACTTTACTACCATCCAAATTTATATTAGTATCTTGTTTTAATTCTTCTAAACTAGCTAATTTTTCTAAATCATCTCTAATATCCTGTGTATAAAGCTTACTCTTAAATGGATTTTTACTAATTCTTAATTCCTTAATCATTGCCTCATATTTTTTTTCAACAAGATCTGCACTAACTTTCATACCAATTCTTAATGCAATTTCTGAAGGTTTATTATTGTCTTGTAATTTAAAATATTTTTCATATACACTTTTTGCTTCTTCTGGAGTTGCTTTTATTTTAATTCCTGTACTAGATACAACCTCATCAAATCCATTTAAATTACTTTTTCTAACTTTATGCAATGCAAGAGATCTTATTTGTTTACTTTCTGTTTCACTAAAATCTGGTTTTTTATCTAAGAATTTTACTAATGAATTATATTCGCTAATATCGTCTTGGGTAATAATTTCACTTACAGCTTTGTTTCTTATATCTTCTTTATCATTATTAGATAAATCTAAACCACTAATCATAAAATTAAGATAATCAAGACCTTCAGAAAGATTACAACCTTCTGGAAAATAGTTTATTAATCCATAAATTATCTCTTTTTTAAGTTTAGAATTTATTTTAAATTCAGGCAATCTTTCACTAACTTTATTAAAAATATCTTGAATATCTTTACTTGAATATTTTTCTCCACTTCCAGTAATATTTTCAACATGATTTATGACAGCATTTTTTACTGCACCTTCTGAGATTGCTACTCCTGTATTTTGTACTAATTTTTCCAAACTAACAAGTTTTTTTTCTTTTCTTAAATTTTGTAAAAACATCAACTCTAATACTTTTTCATAAACTTCTTGAAAAGATTCACTATCTGTTATTTTAATCTCGGGATTTTCTTTTTTTATTTTTGCAATTTCCATTGCATAATTATTTACTAAATCATTTACTTCTGATTTAAAACGATTATAATCTTTGAGATTATACCCTCTTGTAGGTGCAAGAGGAGTTTCAAGATCTAATTCTTTGTTACTAATAGTTTTCCCTAAAAAACTATTTAATCTTGATACTTTTGTAGATGTAACTTCACTTGAAGGTTTTAATTTATGCTTTTTATAAATTGCATCTATTGTTGTAATATCATTTTCCCTTGATGAATTAAGATAATTTAAGGAAATTTTATGAATAGAATCTTCTGGTATAGCTATATCTATTGATTTCATAATTTCTCCAATATTATTAAATGCCCATAAGTTTGTTGATTTAACTGAATCTTCAAGTTCATGATTTAGAGTTTCTTTACTAAATACTGGTTTTGTTTTTGTTTTTTCAGAGAACTTAAGAATCTTTTCAAAATATCTTCCAGTTAAAAGACTATCATAGACTTTTTTTAGTATTTTGCCTGTAGGAGCTATTGTTGTTTTTTCTGCTACAGAAATAATCTCTTGAAGATTATTTTTTCTATCAAATTCAGTATAAATTTTTCTTAATTCATTTTTATTTAATTTTAACTCAATATTTTTGTATAAACCATTAAATGTATCAATCATTCCATTTCTCAAAAGACCTAATTGAAGATCTTTTATTAATTTTTTATCAGAATATATATCAAATAATTCATCAGATTCATTAATTTCTTCTGGAGATAAATGTCCTCCTTCTACTAATCTTTTAAAGTTTTTTCTAATTTTTTTTGTTTTTTTTGGTGTAATTCCTGAAATTCTTTTTAGATTAGTAATTGATTTTGGATCTCCCTCACTTAAATAAGTTTCATAACTAATTTGACATATTTTTTCAGGGATAGGAATTTTTGTTTCTTTTTTTACTCTTTCTAATGTTTTTAGATTTCTTTCAGATAAATTTTGATTATAAACTGGCTCTACTAATTCAGATGTAAAATTTAACTCTCCAAAATGTTTTTTCAATTCCTTATAAGAATAATCATCTTTTTCTATTACTAAAGTTTCTAATGCAATTTTTTCAATTGTTCCTGACTTTAATTTTCCTTCTTCTGTTAAACTTAAAACCTTATCAAGTATTTTCCAATCCTTTTTTCTTAATGCTTGATTAATAAAACTAGACATATTTTCTACATTTGGTCTAACTCCTAAAGCACCACTAACCATTCTTATAGTTTCTAAATATTGTTCAGAAAACATTTCTTTAGGCAATTCAGGATAATCTTCAAATTCATCTTCACTTAGATTTTCTTTATAGAGTTTTTCAAATTTTTCTTGTTTTGAGTTCTCTTCAACTCGTCCTAAAAATTTAGATAAAAAACCTTTAGCAAAAAATTCTTCGATTTGACCAAAGCTCACACTATCTCCAGACTTTCTATCAACTAGATTATCATATTTTATTTTAGTTTGTTTCATTTTACTAGATTTTCCTAAGTAATTACTATGAAATTCAGGTGTAAATTTATTTATAAATCTTTTGGTTAAGTTACTACTTTTAAGTTATGATTAATTATTCCCAGAATAAGTCTAATTAAGATCCTTTCTTTTCATAATAAAAAGAAAAAGTAAACAATCAAGTGATTGTTTAGGTAGATTTAAATTAGATTAATTCTTAAGATTAAAAAGAAAGAGGTTAGTTTAAACTAGTTATTTTCATCAAGTTCATCAGAAATGTCTTCATCATCTTCATCTAATTCAATATCTAATGACTTAAAATTCATGAACGAATTGCCCATATCAATCCAGTTTTTCATATAAAACAAAGGTGTTTTAAATATATAAATATATAGTATAAATAATCCAAAAACAAAAAAATTTAAAAAGGAGTGAAAATTTAAAAGTATATTATATAGGTTGTTTGCTGAGTCTGTCAGTCTTTGAATTAGACAATCTTTAGAGTTAGTGTGAGCTCAAAATTATTCTTTTTGAATTTTAATATGTTATGCATATGCTCTGTAATTTAAATTAATAAAACAAGAAAATGAAAAGAAATAGAAAAATAAATTTTAGATATAATCTAAAAGAGTATTGGTCAATAATAAGACAATATAAACCTATACTTTTTGCAATGATCTTTGTCTCAATCATAGTTGAGACTCTCTTTGTTATTGATAAATTTTTATTTAAACGTATTATTGATGATAGTACACAATATATCTCAGATTCACTTTCTAAAGAGATATTCATTGGGACATTATTGATTATCTTATTTATTTTTATCTCAATTGTTATATTTAGAACTATTGGGAAATGGATAAATGTACATTTGCTTGCACGTTTAGATGGAGATTTAATTTTTGATATAAAAAGAAAGTATTTTAATCACATTGTTGGGCTTTCTCATGAATTTCATACAACCCATAAAACTGGGTCATTAATTTCAAGAATGAATAGGGGAGCAGGAGCAGTTGAAGATATGACGGATATAATCTTATTTAATTTTGCACCTCTTATTATACAAATAATTATTGTTGGACTTTCTCTTGCTTATTTTGGATTAATGCCTGCATTTGTAATTTTATTAATAACAATTGTATTTATATCTTATAGTTTTGTAATACAACATATCCAGCAAAAATCAAGATTAGAATATAATACTAGGGAAGACTTTGAAAAAGGAATGATTAGTGATATTTTTACAAATATAGATTCAATAAAATATTTTGGAAAAGAAAATTATATTAAAAGAAAATATCTTGATATAACTAATAAATCAAAAGCTTCATTAATAAAATATATAGGATATTATAGATGGTTTGATGCTGGACAAATATTTATTTTAGGAATTGGAACGTTCTTTTTGATTTATTTTCCTCTTATGAGTTTTTTAGATCATCAAATTACACTTGGAACACTTGTTTTTGTATACACTATTTATGGAAATGTAGTAGGACCTATGTTTGGATTTGTTATGGGGATGAGAGGATTTTATCGTTCAATGGCTGATTTTCAAGATTTATTTGAGTATGGAAAAATTGAAAATGATATTAAAGATAAACCTGGAGTAAAGGATTCAGAAATAAGAAAAGGAGAAATTGAATTTAAGAATGTCTCATTTCATTACGGAAGAAAAAAAGCTTTTAGCTTAAACAATTTTAGTTTAAAAATAAAGAAAAATGAAAAAGTTGCTTTAGTTGGACATTCTGGATGTGGAAAAACGTCATTAATAAAATTACTTTATAGATTATATGATGTTAATTCAGGAGAAATTTTAATTGATGGAAAAAATATTGAAGATTTTAAACAAGAATCTTTAAGAAGTGAATTAAGTATTGTTCCTCAAGAATGTGTTTTATTTGATGATACAATCTTTAATAATATTAAATTTTCAAATCCAAAGGCTTCAAGAAAACAAGTATTTGCTGCAATAAAATTTGCTCAACTTGATAAGTTAATAAAGAATTTTCCAAAAAAAGAAAATACAATTGTTGGTGAAAGAGGAGTTAAATTATCTGGTGGAGAAAAGCAAAGAGTGTCAATTGCAAGAGCAATTCTCGCAAATAAAAAGATATTGGTTTTAGATGAAGCAACATCTGCATTAGATTCAGAAACAGAAAACGAAATACAGAGAGATTTGAAGAAATTATTAGAAGGAAGAACATCAATTATTATTGCACATAGATTATCAACAATTATGAATTCAGATAGAATTATTGTGTTGAAAGGTGGAAAGATTATTCAACAGGGAAAACATAGTAAGTTGATTAAACAATCTGGAGAATATAAGAAACTTTGGAATTTACAGAAAGGTGGTTATATTAAATGAAAATAGAAAATTCTAAATTCTATAAACTCTGGAGTAAAGAGAGAAAGAAAATTTAAATAATTATTTAAATAACTTTAAAATTATATGATTCTTGATATTAAAATGAAGATTTAACTAAACTCTCCTTCTGGAAACTGAACATACTTATAAATTTTATCTAAGAATAATAAATCTATTTTTTTAATCGATGTTCCTAAAACTCTCATTAGATTATTAAAATGTTCTCCTAATTCTTGAGGATTTGAGGAGACTAAATAAACAATACAATTATATTCTCCTTCTAATTTTGCACAATAAAAAATATTATGATTCATTATAAGAAAATCCTTAAATTTTCTTTCATCTAAATTTTCAAGATTTAATAAAAAATAAGTTGTATAAAGTTTATACTTTTTAAAATCCTGAAGCAATCCAAAATTATTAATAAATCTTGTTTTAACATAATTTTTTATTCTATATCTTATAGTTTCATGATTAAGTCCGGTTTTTCTTGATAATTGTGAATAACTTGCTCTAGGATCTTTAAGAAGTTCTTTTATTATTTTTTTATCTTTATTATCTATTTTAATCTTTGTTCCTTCTTTTGGTTGAGAATATAATCTATTACTTAATTCATAAACATAATCTTTTCTATTTTTTGGAGTTAATACTTTTACATCTATTGGAGGAAGTATATTTGTAAATCTCTTATAAAATGAGTCAAACTTAGATAATTTGTATTTTCTTATACTTAAAATATTCTTTATCTTTTTTATTATATTTTGTAATTCTTTTTTTGTTTTTGTTAAAATAATTAGTTGTAAATCAAACTTTCCAAAGCTTGAATTTATTGAAGTAAGCCCTTTAATTTCATTTAATTTAGCATAATCTACATCCAAATCATCTAATTTAATCCATAGATGATAATGATTATACCCAAGTAAGGGATAATAAAATGTTGTATTAAATTTAGCAAATTTTTCCTTATTGATTAAATTATCTATTTGATATGCAACAGAATCTTCTGAAATTTGTACTGCTTTTCCAATATCTTTATTACTAAATCTGCAATTAATTGCTAATAATTTTAATATCTTTTTTTGCCTTAAATTAAGCTCCATATATGTACTTATTATTCTTTACTTATAAATTTATGTAATTATGGTAAAATATTATAGAATCTTTTAAATATACATAGTTTATCATTATATCATGATAAAAAACTAAAATGGGAAATTTAAATAACCCATTACCAATTTACTATGGAAATAAAGAGAATTGAATATCCAGGAATAATAGAATTTTATAAAGAAAGAAAAAATAAAGTAATAGCCATGCAAATGGGAAGACTAAATAATAGATTTTGTCTTAATTTACTGGATAATGAGGAACTTGAAAAAATGGGTAATTATGGAAATTATTTTGGAAGATTAGATGAATTAGGTTTAGATATTTCATACACTAAAAAACAAGATGAATATATGACTAGTCTAAATGAAGAGAAATTTGAGGTCTATCATGTGACAAGTATATGGGGTATTAATTTTGAGAATCAAGAATATGTTAAAAAGTTAGTGAAACATCCTTATGTTAGAAGTGTTGCTAAGTTATTTGGTAAGATAAAAGCTCTTGATGGACTTTTAGATAGAAGTTTTATAGATGGAGTAAGAAGAATTGAAGAAAAGAGTATAACCTCTTCTTCAGAGATAGTATTAAAGTAAACAATCAGGTGATTGTTTAGGTAGATTAATAAATGTGTGTAGTTTATGATAATATATGAAACTAGAATTTGTATATTCAAGAATTTATTTTAAAAATCTTACTAAATATAAAAAAGCAAGTAGAGATTGGAAAGAAGTTCTAAAAATAGGAAAAGAATTTGAGAAGAAATACAAATCTAAGATAAACAAGATTATTAAACTAATTCCAAAAATTATTGGAAAAGATTGGAAAAAGGAAATTATAGAAGTTTATATTGTTGATTGGAGAGGTCCAAGTTTTTCTCATCCATTAACCCTAAAAGTTCGTAAAGATTTATTATTGATGTTAGTTATTTTAACACATGAACTTTTACATCAATTTTATACAAAAGATTTCTATTTAGATGAAGAGGGAAATGAGTCTAAAATTAATCAAAATGTAAAAGAAGTTTTTGAAAAACTTAAACTTAATGTTAAAAAGCAATTAGAAACCTTACAAGGTTTTCATGATAAAAGATTTTCTTAGAAAGTAAACAATCAGGTGATTGTTTAGATAACTTTAAATAAAATAGAAAATTATCAAATTTTATATACTAAGTTTTATTTTTTAAGTAAGAAAAAGGATCCACACCAACTATAAGAAATTGAAAAGTATATAATACAAAATACCCCTGATGAAATAATTTTCGATGATAACTAGTCCCTAACAATAGTAGATTTATCCTAATAGGATAATTTATAAAATAATACTTCTAGTAATATTCATGGCTCCGTAGCTCAGCCTGGTCAGAGCACTAGACTTTTAATCTAGGTGTCGAGGGTTCAAATCCCTTCGGGGCCATATGTCTCCTTTTCTATAAAATATCTCACACAACGTTTGAATTTAACATTAAAATTAAAGAAAGTTTTTAAATATTAGTTCATTAATAAAAATACAAAAAGAATTAAAAAGAGGTATTTTGAAACATGACAAGTATAAAGCAAAAAAAAGCTGCCAAAAAAAACATTAAGAAAGCACAAAAAAAATGGAAGTCTATGAGTTCCAGACAGCACGCTTTAGCTCAACCACAAGGACGTGCAAGAAAAAAACCCAGAACAGGGGGTAAAGGAAAGTTCTATAGAATTGTTGTAAGACCCAAAGGTGAATTTGCTTCTTTTAGGAATCATGATGTTGGAAAAGCAGGGCATATTCAAAGACTTGCTGGAAGAAGAAAAAGTGGAAGTTGGGCAACACAGGCATGGCTTATAGCAAAAACAGATACCGAAGTAAAAAAAGAAATCCTAATTGGAAAAACAAAGCATGCAAAAGATGTCATTTCAAAACTCAGAACAAAACCAAAAAAAGTTAAAGGGGATATTTTTGAAGCCAAGTCCAGAAAAAATGTTCCAGAAAAATCAAAACCCACGCCTGCAATGCGAAAAGCTCAAATGAGAAATATCAAAAAAGCTCAAGCTGCACGTAGGAGAAGATAGATGGTTCTACAATACAAGCTAAAAAAAGAAACACGTTGGAAAAAGTATCCTGGAAAAGATAAAATAAAAGAGCCTGTTAGTAAGTATGACTTTAGGCTCTTAAGTGAAGATAAAAAAAAGATTTTAGTTGATAAGGGTCCATATCAAAAAGTCATGAAAAGATTCAGACAGATTGAATTTTTCAAGCATAGGAAATAGTTAATCCGAATACAAATCTTTATAAACCTCAAAAACTACATAAAATTGTCTACTTCGGTAGGCAGAGGTGTTGGACTTCGGTTTAGCACTTCTTTTTTATTTGTTCTTTTACATATTCTTTTCTATCTTTAATTATTACATATAGAGAAGTTTTTTATAGGATAAAACTTTTTTCCCCCTATGAAAAAGGGGAAACAAAAAAACATAATCTGGCTTGGATTGTCAAGTTTGGTGAATGATATTAGTTCTGAGATAATTATCCCGATTATTCCACTTTTTCTTTCATCTCTTGGAGCCGGAGGAATCATGATTGGTTTAGCTGGTGGATTAAGAGATAGTATTACAAGCTTGTTAGAAGTTTTTTCTGGATGGTATTCTGATAAAATTAAAAAAAGAAAGATATTTGTCTGGATGGGTTATATTCTTTCAATAATCTCGAAATCTCTCCTTGCATTCTCAAATACTCTTTCAAGTGCAATATTCTTTTTGTCAATAGAGAGAGCAGGGAAAGGAATAAGAGATGCTCCAAGAGATGCAATAATAGCAGAATCAACCAAGAGACGTGGAAAGGGGTTTGGAATCCACAGGGCATTTGATACTTCCGGGGCAATCATTGGTTCAATAATTGTATTGTTTCTCTTATGGAAGTTTAAATTTAGCTTTACAACAATTATCTTAATATCAGCAATAATCTCCTTTGCTTCTCTATTACCATTAATCTTTGTAAAAGAGACTTTTGAGAAAAAAAGGGGGAGATATAAATTTAGAATTTCAAAAAAGTTAAAATATCTATTTTTTGTTATGGGAACTTTTTCTCTTGCAAATTTCTCTTATATGTTTTTCATATTAAAAGCATCAGAGAACATGGGTTCAATAATAATCCCGGTATTTCTTTATGTACTTTTTAATATTTTTTATGCTACTTTTGCTATACCTTTTGGAAACCTTTCTGATAAGATAGGGAAAAAGAAAGTTATCTTATCAGGTTACCTTCTCTTTTCACTCACTTTCTTAGGCTTTGCTTTTGCGTCTTCTTTTCCTGTATATTTATTTCTTTTTCCTCTTTATGGATTATGTTTTGCACTAGTTACTTCTAATCAAACAGCATTTGTAGCAGATATTGTAAAGGAAAACAAAGCAACTTCTCTTGGCATGTTTCATACAATTATTGGGATTATTGCTCTTCCAGCAAGTCTAATTGCAGGAATATTGTTTCAATTATCTCCATCATACCCTTTTATTTTCTCATCTGCTGTTTCTGCACTTTCAGTTCTATTATTAATGAAGTTCAAGTAAGATATGGTTTATTGATTAACAAATCTCTATAAGTTTGTGAATTGGATTAAATGTATGACATTCAAACTATCCTCCTCCACCTTGAACCTCATGAAAGAATGTCCTAGATGTTTCTGGTTAGCACAGCATAAGGTCTGGAAAAGACCAGTAGGAATATTTCCAAGTTTACCTTCTGATTTGTGTATGCCCCACTTGCCACAAAGTTATTCATTTTGGTAATGAAGAAGCATTAAATCAAAGAAAAAATATGGTGCATGGAATTTCCCAAGGAGAGTTGTGAGTGGTGTGATGGAAGATGAGATGGTAATTCCAAACTTACCTCCCATACCTAACCTTCTTATAAATTTCCCCTGCAACAAAAACCGATGATGCAATCAGTGAGATTACTAAGAATTCTCCTAGACTTAGAGCAACAAAACTAAAAATCCCTGAAATCCATGGGAGATAAATAATTCCAAGCATAAGCGAGAATGAGAGTATTAAAGTATAAATTACCCACTTGTTTGAAAATATCCCTATCTTAAACAAGGAACTTTTCAAGGACCTCATATTAAAAACATTAAATAATTGAAACATCGATATCGAGACAAAAGCTGCTGTTCTTGCCTTATCTATACCCTCTAAAAGAAAGTACTTAAAAATAGGAATTGTTGTAACAACCATCAAGCCTGCACTTATCAATAAAAAAGGGATTAAGCTCTTATTCAGGATTTTTTCTTCTTTATCCAATGGTTTTTCATTTAAAACATCTGAATGCGAGGGTTCCATTGCAAGAGCAACATCATTCACACCATCAGTAACAAGATTCAAATAAAGTAACTGAATTGGAAGCATTGGTAAAGGCATTCCCAAGGCTAAACTACCAACAATAGTTACATCCTCGGCAACATTAGTAGTAATCAAATAGAAACTTGTCCTTCTAACATTTCTAAAAACAGTCCTTCCTTCTTCAATTGCACAAACAATTGAAGAAAAATTATCATCTGCTAAAACCATTTCAGAAGATTCACGAGCAACATCTGTTCCAATAATTCCCATTGAGACACCAATATCTGCTCTTTTCAAAGCAGGGGCATCATTCACACCATCACCTGTCATTGCAACAATCTCACCTTGTTCTTGCAAACACTGAACAATTCTCATCTTCATGTTTGGAGTAACCCTTGCAAAAACATCAACCTCCTTAACAACTTTACTAAATTCCATATCAGAAAGTTTTTCTAAATCCTCTTCTGTAAAAACTCGCGCTTTTGCATCTGCCAAGCCAATTTCATTTGCAATAGCAAGTGCTGTAGCTTTATGATCTCCAGTTTTCATGATGACTCTAATCCCTGCATTTCTAGCCTTTTGTATAGATTGCCTAATTGCCTTTCTAGGAGGATCTTTCATTCCAACAAAACCAACAAAAACCATGTTATCAACAAGCTCTTCAGAAAAAGAATTAACATTTCCTTGAACATCCTTGTAACTCAAGGCCAAGACTCTAAAACCTTTCCGCGCCATGAATTCTGCCTTGGATAGAAATTCTCCTTTAATTTTACTATTAAGATTTATGATTCTCCCATTCTTTAAAATTCTGGATGATTTTCCCAAGATTTCTTCAAAAGCACCAACAGCAAAAACTTCCTTACCCTTAGTATTCTTAATCAAACTACCACGAAACTTCAATTCAGAACTAAAAGAAAAATCATCAATAACTCTTTTATCCAATTCCTTTTTTTCCAATCCAGACTTCTTTCCCAAGACCAACAACGCAGCTTCAGTAGGGTCCCCAACAATTTCATAACCTTTATCTTTCTTGAACAAATTAGCCTTGTTGCATAATGTTGAAATCAAAAAGGATTTTTTTAGAGAAGAAAACTCATCTACACTTATTGGTTTTCTAGAAGGCCAACTATAAAATTCTCCTCTTGGCTCCCAACCATCCCCTGAAACAGAAAAATTTCCTTCAGCTGTTATAATCTCTTCAACAACCATTGAATTTGAAGTAAGTGTCCCTGTCTTATCAGTTGCAATAACCGTTGCAACTCCAAGAGTCTCAACAGCAGGCAAATGTCGAATTACCGCATTTCTCTTTGCCATTCTTCTCGCACCAATTGCCAAAACAATAATCAAGACAGCTGGAAGACCTTCTGGAATTCCTGAAACAAGAGAAGCTATTGTAAAAAGAAAAATCTCAAAAAAGTTTAATCCCTTGATAAAGTATCCAATTATAAAAGTCAAAACAGCACCGATAACAGCAAAGGCTCCCATCTGGTAAGCAAGTTGATTAACTTTCTCATTAAAATGCATTTTTGGTTGGATAACTTCCTGAATGGATCTTGCCACAATTCCAATCTCTGTTTTATCTCCAGTAGCAATAACAACAGCCCTTGCATTTCCAGAAACAACAAGAGTCCCCATAAAGACCATATTCTTTCTATCTCCTAAAGGAGTTTTAGTACTAATAATTTCCAAATCCTTTTCCTGTGGAAAAGATTCACCAGTCAAGGAAGATTCTTGAGTCCTAAAATTTTTCATCTCAAACAAGCGAGAGTCAGCAGGAACCTTATCTCCTTCTTCCAAAAAAATAACATCTCCCAGGACAACTAGAGAAGCAGGGACCTTAATAATTTCACCATTCCTATAAACCTTGGCATAAGAAACAACAACCTTTTTCAGAGCATCAATTGCCCGCTCTGCTTTTCTTTCTTGAACAAAACCAACACTAGCATTAATTAAGACAATAGCAAGAATGACATAAGTATCAATTAAATGGTCAAAAACAAAAGAAATAATTGCAGCCACAAACAAAATATAAATCAAGGGACTGTTAAATTGCTTCAAGAATTTTAAAATCCCCGAAACTTTCTTTTTCTTTACAAATTCATTTTTTCCATATTCTTCTAATCTTTTAGCTGCCTCCTCCTTTTTTAATCCTTTTTCAGAACTTCCAATCTCAGAGAAAACTTTCCTTGCCTCTTTTGCATGCCAATAGTTCATAGAGGTATATGCCCTGCACACTTAAAAATCTTTTTTATAACGAGAAAATTGCTTTTTAGGGTGAGATATCAGAGATGGAACTTTTAACAATCTTATTTTCTTCTAGGATTGCTTAATTCTTTTTTTATCTCCTCTTTGATAGCATTAATAATTTTCTTATCGGGCTTAGTGAAAAACTTACTCATATTAATCACGTCATGTTTAAATTCTTCTTCTGTCAAATTTATAATCTTTGCAGTTTTGTTTGATGGCTTGAAACCTTTTTTTAAGATTACGATGGCTTCTGCATTTTTTGGGTTATCCAAAAAGTTAAATCCTTTTGAAGAAAGATTTTTCTCTAAGGACTTGGCTAGATTTCCATCTCCAAAAATAAAGATATTTTTTCTTTTAGAGATTACTTCTTCAATTGAATTTGCCCAAGAATTATTTAACTCAAATTTTTCCCTTATGTTGTCTGAAATTTCAAAAGCTTGACTAAAAAGATTTCCAAGCTCAGAAGAAAGATGTTTTTCTTTTTTTGCTGTTTTGAGAGATTCCTTAATCTGTAAATATACTTCTATTTCTCCAAATAATCCTGAATCAACTCCAGAAAGAACCTCAATTAAATGAATCATAGAATCTGGGAAATCTAATTTATTCATATCTTCTAATGAAGACAAATTTTTTTCAGAATAAATCTCAATTCTTTGGCAAGTAGAAACTCTAACAAAAGAATCAAATTGTTTGAATAAATCTTTTGTTTTTCCCTTAAGACTGATTAGGGAATTTCCTTTTCCTTTGTAAGTTAAACATTGGAAATTTTGATTCATATTTTTATTAAGCTATAACACATTTATTAAAGTTTGTTTTGCGTCCCTCTAAATATAAAAAACAAGAAATAGTAATAGATTAATATGATTATTTGGTTAAATTATTCAGTAAAATATAATATACATTTCTTCGAAGCAGACTGAACTTAAGAGATTCCCCTAATTAATCTTTAACTTTTTTTCAAAGAAACACTGTAATAAAGAACAGCAAAAGATGATTCTAACCACATAATAATAGGGAATATTCCAATAATCAAACAGATTAAACCTGCAATTATTAAAGGTATTGCAATCAAGCCCATTGCAAGAATTGTCCAAGAATAGCCTCTTGTCATATTCCAACTAGTAGTTATTGCATCCCAAGCTTTCATTTTTTTATCAATAATCAAATATTTTACAAATACTAGACGTATTAAGACAATAATTCCTGGAATTATAAAAAATATGAACCCCAATATAATGAAAATAACTGATAAAAATCCAGCAAGAACTGCATTCCAATAATTCCTATTAAAAACTGCAAACATATTTTTTATCTTATATTCTTCTTTTCTTGCAGCTTTTAAGAAAACCCAACTAGAACTCATTTTTATTGGGCCTACAATAAAAAATCCAAATATAATTGAAACTATAATAGCTAAAATCCAAGGAATATTCAATAAGGATTCTATAACTTTCCCGTCACTAAAAAATCCAATAAGTGAATAAATAACTACTACTGCAAGTAATAACCAAAATCCTGAAGTAGCAAGATTACATCCTTTTGAATAATTATTAAAAGCAGTTGTATTAGAAATGAATTTATTCTGGGAGTTTTTTTTAATATTCTTTGCCATGTATTATTTATAATTGATTAAATATATATATAAATGTATTTGAGTGTTCTTGCTTCTTTTTTCTAAAAGAGAAGAAGTGGAATTCTCGACAAAAATGTTTAGCCAACTAGATATTACCTAATAAACAAATTTTTTAAAAACTCTTCGCCATTAATTATTATTTCTTGTACATATGTACTTTGTAAAGTCAACTGATTAAACCTGTATAAATAATCATTAAAAATTAAGACTCCCATCACTATTAAGATTATTCCAGAAATGAAGTAAGTTGAATGGACATTTATTTCTTTTCCAAAAATCTTGAAAGTGATTATCTTTCCATGAAGGATTTGCCAAAATCTTTTATTTTTTATTCTATCAAAATAAAATGAGATTATAATTAATGGTATGCCCAACCCCAATGTGTAAATAAATAATAAAGCACTTCCTTTAAGAATAGTCCCAGTTGTAGCAGATAACAATAGCAGAGAAGCAAGTATTGGACCTATACAAGCACTCCACCCGATTGCAAATACTGTCCCAAAAAGATAAGAACCAATAGGGGTTTTATTGTTTTTTCTTAAACGAATATTTAAACCTGAAAACCCCTTCCCAAACATTTCTAATAGTCCAAAAATGATTATAATTATTCCTGCAACTTGAGTAAAGATAAGCCGATTTTCTCTAAAAAGACTCCCAATTAAAGTTGCCCCCATACCAAATATTGAAAAAACAGTTGCTAATCCTAGAAAAAAGAATATTGTGTTTTTTAAAATCTCTCCTTTATTAGAGCTAACATTATGGGCAAAATAAGCTGACAAAATAGGCAAACAACAAGGTGATAAAAAACTTAATACCCCTGCAGAGAATGCAAGAAGGACTAGAATAAGAAAACCAATATTGGCAAATTCATCTTTTAATGATGGAGCATCATCTAAAGAAATATTACTTTGTTCTATATTAAGCAATTCAACTAAGGAAAAATTTATCTGGTGTTGCTCTACTAAATTGTTAATCTCATCTTGGTTCCTTATATAAATTTCAAGAAGATTATTTTCTTCAACTAATTGAAATGCTTTAACTGTATAATAAGCTTCATCTAGTCTACTACCTTTAGTCAATAAATAACCAAGTGTCTTTAGTCCACTTTCTAGATATTCTAATTCTCCAGTAATTAAATACAAACGCAACATCCCATGAGAAAAAACAGCATTTTCCTCATAAGGTTTTGATAAATCCACTCTTTCATTTGGAGCGTAGAATTCTACATCTTTGCTGTTTCGTTCAAAAAACCCTCCGCTATTCCAATCATAAAGATTATCTAGGGAGTAATCTGCTATCTCTCTGGCAGTTGTTAGATACTCTTGTTTCTTTAAGATATCATATCCATCAAGAAAAGTCAAAATTGCCCATGAATTTGAGATTGATTGGCCTGTTAGAGATGGTTTTTCTTGTTCATAATCAAGGTAATAATACGCTCCTTCTTCACCAATTAAATTATTTTGTAAGAAATCTAAACTATTCTCGGAGATTTCCTTATATTGCTCGTCTCCATAAATATTGTACATGTAAAGAAACGTGCTAATCATCTTGGAATTTAAATCTATATTTCTTGTTTTGTCAATATAGGGGGAGTTCATCTTCTGTCTTTCTTTCTCAGAAAGGGTGAAATATTCATCCTCCAAATATGCGTCTTGACTTGAATAAAACCCCCCATTCTTATCTAGGAATTTATTTATAACAAATGAAACAGAGTTATCGACTACAGTTCTAACTTTATCATCATTTGTTATTTTAGAAAGATGGGAATATGCTCGGATGAGCTTTGCCTGGTCTGGGAGCATTTTTTCATAGTGAGGGATGCTCCAGTCTCTTTTTGTGCTGTATCTGTGAAATCCGCCTTCAACAGGATCATAAAGGTGGTATCTCGTTTCTAACTCAGAAATATCAGTATAGTGATAATCAAAAGTCTTTTTGACCATTTCCAGATATTTTCCGTCATCTGTTTCATCATATTTTTCTAAAAGATAATTCAGCGTAAAGCCTTTTGGAAATTTTTGACCCTCTCTCCATTGCTGAATCGGCGCAGGAGCGAATCCTCCATAAATAGGATCAAACAAAATATCTATATCTTGCAACAGAGAAGTTTCAACTTGATTAAGTTGATTATATTCGGGGATTCTTGGAACAAATTCTTCATAATTAAGTTGAAAAGAAAAAGAAGTAAACTCTTTATCTTTAAGATATATAATTAGTTGCTCAAGATAATCTTTTAATTCATTAGGATCTCTTGGACCAGTAAATCCGATGATTCTTCTCATATCTGGAGAGAATATTGTAGTTGAAGGCCAGCCACCTTCCAGATATTTTTTTGTTAAATCTGGTCTTTTGTCTGAATTAACAACAACAGGGATAAACTTCTCATTAATATATGGATATAAATTGTCGTGATAAAGGTAATCTTTGCTTTCATAAACGTGACACCAATAACACCAGGCAGGAGCAGATACTATTAGGAAAACCGGCTTCTGTTCTTTTAGTGCTTTCTCAAAAGTTTCTGGTGTATATTCTTGCCAATCTATTAAGTGAGATAATTCTTCGGAATGTTCTCTTGTATATTTTACTTCAGCATTAATCGTCTGGATTGAAGAAAAGAGAATTAATATAATTATTAAGCTGAAGCTAATTTTCTTAGATATCATAGAAATACAATGTTACAGTTCATATATAAAAGTTTTCCAGATTGAAGATAAGAAATACCCTAACATCACGATTAAAAGAAGTTCAGGAGCTCGAACTCGCTGTTTTTTTGTTCTGGTTTTTTAGTATTTTAAATATTTTTTTAACTGTTAACGAAATCGGAATTAAAAATAATTCAGTTATAAAAAAAATAAAAAAACAAGCCAAGGGATACCATTTTAAACATTGCCCGTCGCCAGAACATGCAAAATATACATATATACCAAATGGAATTGGAGCGACAACTGCAGAAACAATATAAGCCCATAAGTATTTTCTGATAAACAAATAACTAATAATACTAATTAATGTGAGAATTATCATGGCTGCTCCGAATGCTAACAAATAAATTTCTATCCCATATCGCTGAATTTCAGATTGGTACATGCTAACAACAAATAGAGCAATCCCCAATATAATCAGAGTACCTTTTAAAATTTCAAAGAATATCTGTTTTTTTATTTTCTTGTCCATAAGATTAAAATTATCAATGAATTATATAAATTTTACTTAAGGCTTGAGCTCCTGAATTACATCTAATATAAAAATTTAACTAAGTCGCCGAGGCAAAATTTGATTCCTTTCATAGAAAAGAACATTAAGGCGAGAAAGCCACATTGAAATGTATAATCACTTGAATTTAAAAAGTAATTATTTTTCTTTATTTGTATGAATAAATTAGAACAAATTTGTAGATCTTATGGTATTTCCTTAAATTCAAGTCAAGAGATTATAGATAAATTTCCACGATTTACTAGTTTAAACCATACGAGAGTTATTAATGAAGCTACTAAAGTGTATGGTGAAGAGAATGAAGTTAGAGAGGCAATCCTGAAACATCCGCGATTTGCTAGTTTAAACCATACGAGAGTTATTAATGAAGCTACTAAAGTGTATGGTGAAAAGAATGAAACTAAGGTTAGAGAGACAATCCTGAAACATCCGCGATTTGCTAGTTTAAACCATACGAGAGTTATTAATGAAGCTACTAAAGTGTATGGTGAAAAGAATGAAACTAAAATTAAAGAAGCAATCTTGAAACATCCATCATTTGCTAGCTATGATCATACGAGAGTTGTTAGACAAAAAACTAGAATAGGACGTCTTATTGGTCTAAGTAATGATGAAACAATAGATATTCTTCTTGACTATCCAGTACAAGCCGGCTACTCTTACAAAAGAGACCTTGCTAGAATTGATGTTGCTAGAGAGTTAAGTAATCAGGGAGTTATAATAGATAATCAAGCTAGAAATTGGTTTATTAAAAATTATATCTCAAGCCCATATACTCCTGGAACCTGCAATAGAATATCTCATAGCTATGGTGAACCTGGATTATTAAATTTGGCTAATAAAAAATTTGCAGATCAGCCAAAAGCCGCATAATTTTAATTTAATTACTTATTTTTATGAATTAATGAGAGAAGACCTCAAATTTTGTACAACCTAGACTTTTTGTGCAAAGCCACAAAAACCGAAAACCTTTTAAATCAAATTTAACTATTTTTCATTATTAAGAAGTTGTTAAAGTTTCCATAAGATTCATGATATTCTTCTTAAGATAATTATAAAAATGCATATTCTTCAACCAAAACACCTTAAACTTAATGAAAAAGAGTCTGAAAAACTGTTATCAACTTTAAATATTACTAAAACTCAATTACCAAAAATAATTTCTTCAGATCCAGCATTACCTGAAGGATGTAATATAGGAGATATAATTAAAATAGAGAGAAAAATAGGAGATAAAATCAGCATCTATTTTAGAGTAGTCGTTTAGAAATATAAAATTTATTTAACGAAAGCAAATGAAAAACAATAAACACCTTATTGTAAAGGGATATTTGGAGAAACATTCATTAATTGAATCTAATATTACCTCTTTTAATAATTTTATTGAGAAAAGAATACAAGAGATTGTTGAAGAGATATCAGAAACAATTGATAATGAAGAATTTAAAATAACACTTGGGAAAATAAAAGTTGGAAGACCCCAAATAATTGAAGCTGATGGAAGCTCATCTTTAATTCTCCCTTATGAAGCAAGATTAAGAAATTTTACTTATTCTGCCCCAATTACTCTAGAAATAACTGTTAAAAAAGATGAACAAGTAGATTCAGAAGTTGTAGAAATTGGAAGAGTTCCTATAATGGTAAAAAGCAAAGCATGTAATACACATGGTATGACAAAAGAAGAATTAATTAAAAATTATAGTGACCCTGAAGATACTGGAGGATATTTTATAGTTAATGGAAATGAGAGAGTAATGGTAATGGCAGAAGACTTGGCAGAAAATCATCCATTTATTGAAAATGATTCTAAGGAAAAATTAAATCTAAGAGTATTTTCATCAAAAGGGACATATAGAATACCAACTACAATTACAGAAAATAAAGAGGGAATATTTGAACTTTCATTTAGTAGATTTAAGGATATCCCTGCAATATTAATATTAAAAGCACTTGGTTTGACAAAAGAATCTGATATTGCGAAATATATTGGTAAGGAAACTGATAGTGTTATTGTTAATCTCTATGAATTTGTAAACACAGCATCACAGGAAGATGCAATGATGCAGGTTGCAGAAAATACCTCACTACAAGGAACAAAAAAAGAAATTTTAGATAGAGTAAAACAAAGAATTGATTCCTATTTACTCCCGCACATTGGACAAAAGAAAGATTCAAGAATTAAAAAAGCAATAACTTTATGCAAATTAATAAAACAATTTTTAATAGTAAAAGAAAATCCGAAATTAAAAACAGATAAAGATCACTATGCAAATAAGAGAGTAAGACTCTCAGGAGATTTACTCGCTAATTTATTTAGAGTTAATCTGGGAATTTTAATTAGGGATATTTTATATTCCTTACAAAAATCTACTAAAAGAAGAAAATTCTTTTCTATTAAAACAATTGCAAAATCTACTTTATTTTCACATAGGGTAGAATCAGCGATTGCAACAGGAAGTTGGACAGGAGAGAGATCAGGTGTAACTCAGAATATGGATAAAACAAATTATCTTGCAACTATCTCCCAACTACAAAGAGTTGCAAGCATGTTATCTAGTGATCAAGAGAATTTTCAAGCAAGACATCTTCATCCAACTCATTATGGAAGATTTTGCCCTATTGAAAGTCCAGAAGGAACAGAAATTGGATTACGAAAAAATCTTGCAATTTTAGCAAGAGTATCAACAAGAATAAACTTAGATGAAAATAAATTTATAAAAGATTTAGAATCAGACGGCCTTAATAAAGAAGAAACTGCAGATACAGATGTTTTTCTTGATGGGAAGTTTATTGGAAATATAAATAACCCTGAAGAATTTGTGGAAAAAATAATAGAAAAAAGAAGAGAGGGAATATTCCCAGTAGAAATGAATATTAGAAACAATACTGATTTCAAAATAATCTCAATTTCTACAGTACCTGGAAGAGTATTAAGACCATCAATAATTGTTGAGAATGGAGTTTCAAAATTAAAAAATGAACATCTAATACAATTAGAACAAAATGAGATAACCTGGGATGATTTAATAAAACAAAGAGTAATAGAATATCTTGATACATCTGAAGAAGAAAATTCATTAATTGCATTATATCCCGAGGAATTAACCCAAGAACATACACATCTTGAAATAGATCCTATAGATTTATTTGGGATTATTACAAGTCTTGTACCTTATGTAAACCATGATTCAGCTTCAAAATTAATGAAAGGAACTAAAACACTAAAACAATCCTTGGGATTATATGTTGCTAATTATCATTGTAGAATTGATACTAGTGCAAGTATACTCGAATATCCTCAAAAACCAATTGTAAGAAGTTTTATTTATGACACCTTAAACACTTATCCTGCTGGACAAAATTTAATAGTTGCAATTATGACTCATGAAGGATATAATATGGAGGATGCACTTGTTATGAATCAAGGGAGTTTAGACAGGGGAGTTGGTAGAAGTTTCTTTTTTAGACCCTATTCAGGTATAGAGATGAATTATTCCGGAGGATTAAAAGATAAGATTGCAATTCCTGAAAAAGATACGTCTGGATATAAAATGGAATCTAGTTACAGATTTTTAGAAGAAGATGGCATTATTTATCCTGAAGCAGAAATTAGTGAAGGAGAGGTTCTCATTGGGAAAACATCTCCTCCAAAATTCTTATCAGAAGCAAGAGAGATATCAATTCGAACAAAAAAAGAGACAAGTGTAACTATGAGGCAAGAAGAAAGAGGGACGATTGATGCAGTCTTCATAACAAAAGATAGTGAAGGTAATAAAATTATCCAGATTAGAACAAGAGACCAAAGAATCCCTGAATTAGGAGATAAATATTCAAATCCTCACGGACAAAAAGGAGTAATTGGTGCAATTATTCCTGAAGATGATGTTCCCTTTACATCATCAGGGATTAAACCAGATATTATATTTAATCCACATGGATTACCAAGTCGTATGACTGTTGGATATCTACTAGAACTATTATCAGGTAAAGTTGGATGTTTAAGAGGAAAAGTGGTTGATGGAACTCCTTTTTCTGGAGAGACTAAAAATGAATTAGAAAAAGAATTAAAAAATTTAGGATTTAGATTTGATGGAAAGGAAACAATGTATAATGGAATTACTGGAAAAAAGATAGCCTCAAAGATATTTATTGGGAACTTATATTATCTAAAATTGAAAAGAATGGTAAAAGGTCTTATTCATGGAAGAGCATCTGGAAAGATTACATTGCTTACAAGACAACCAGTAGAAGGAAGAGCAAGAGGAGGAGCATTAAGGTTAGGGGAAATGGAACAACAAGCACTAGTTGCACACGGGGCATCATTATTATTAAAAGAAAGATATGATTCTGATAAGGTTAAATTAGATATCTGTGAAAAATGCGGGGTAATTGCAATAGATGATAATATAAGAGACAAGATTATATGCCCTGAATGTAATAGTGAAGATACTGAACCTGTTGAAGTTTCATATGCATTTAAATTATTACTTGAAGAATTACAAGGATTGCATATTCATACAGATTTTAAATTAAAGAATAAATATGAATAAGATGATAGAAGAATCTAAGAAAATAAGAGGGAAAGAGAAAATAATAGAAAAATGCTCAGAGCTTCCAGAATGTAAGATAGTATTTGAAAAAGAAATAGGAATTAAATATTCTGGGAAATACCCTTATAATCTAAGAGGATGTAAATATAATTAAAATGCAAAATAAACCAGTAAGGAAAAAAATTGTAGAAATTGGATTTTCATTATTTAGTCCAGAACAAATTAAGAAAGTTTCGTGTGCAAAAATAGTAACGCCCGAACTTTATGATATAGATACTTATCCTGTAGATGGAGGATTAATGGACTTAAGATTGGGAGCAGTTGACCCTGGAGTTAGATGTAGAACTTGTGGTGGAAGATTAAAAGAATGTTTGGGTCATCCTGGGAAAATTGATTTAGCAAGAGCTGTAATCCATCTAAAATATGTCTCATTAATTGAAATGGGATTAAGATGTTTTTGTCATGATTGTGGAAAATTATTAATTAATGATAAGGATTTAAGTAAATATTCTTCAAGTCAAAGAGCTAAGAAAGCAAAAGATGCAAAAAAATGCCCTCATTGTGGAATTGCCCATGAGAAAGTTAAATTAGATAAACCAACAAATTTTAACATAGGAAAGAAAAGAATATTCCCTACAAAAATTAGAGAGATGTTAACAAATGTTCCTGATGAAGAATTAAGAAAAATTGGAATTGATCCGAAAAATGCCCGGCCTGAATGGGCAGTTCTTACAACTTTATTAGTTCCATCAGTAACAATAAGACCCAGTATTATTTTAGAATCAGGAGAGAGAAGTGAAGATGATCTAACACATAAACTCTCCGATATTATAAGAGCTAATCAAAGACTTTGGGAAAATTTAAATGCAGGTGCACCTGAAGTAATAATCGAAGATTTATGGGATTTATTACAGTTCCATATTACAACTTTCTTTGATAATACTGTTGCAAGAATTCCTCCTGCAAGACATAGAAGCGGACAACCATTAAAGACAATCACAGAAAGAATAAAGGGAAAAGAAGGAAGAATTAGGAAAAATCTGGCTGGTAAAAGAGTAAATTACTCTGGAAGAACAGTAATCTCTCCTGACACTTCAATTGGACTTAATGAAGTTGGTATTCCTTATGAAATTGCAAAAGTAGTTACAGTCTCAGAAACTATAAATGATTTAAATATTGAAAAAGTTAAAAAATTAATAGAAAAAGCAGAGATATACCCTGGAGCAAATTATGTAATAAGACCTGATGGAAAAAGAAAAAAAATAACTCCTGAACTTAAGGAAGAAATAATAAATGAATTAGTTCCAGGATACAAAATTGAAAGGCACTTACAGGATGGAGATATTGTTTTATTTAACAGACATCCAAGCTTACATAGGGGCAGTTTAATGAGCCATTTTGTAAAAGTTTTACCTGGAAGAACATTTAGATTACATCCTGCAACAACATTTCCTTACAATGCTGACTTTGATGGTGATGAAATGAATATTCATTCACCACAAACAGAAGAAGCAAGAGCGGAAGCAAAAATACTTCTTGATGTTAAAAGAAATTTAATGTCTCCAAAGAATAATGCAAATCTGATAGGCTGTGCTGCAGATGCAATTACAGGAAATTATCTTCTTGGACTGGGGAATTTCCCTAGTAATTATGCAAATCAAATTCTTCATCAATCAAATATTAATTCAACAATCTCAAAAAAAATAATTTCTGGAACAGAATTATTCTCTAAAATATTCCCAGATATTAATTTCTCAAATAGTTCAATTAAAATTAAAGATGGGAAAATTATAGGTGGAAAAATTGATAAAACTTGTTTCGGGCAAGAAGATGGAGAATTAATTAAGAAATTAGATAAGGTAATTGGACGAGAAAAAACAATGGAGATTATAAGAAAAGTTTTTGATTTAGGAAAAAACTACTTAACTGATAAAGGGATAACAATCTCTGTTGAAGATTTAAATCTAGATGAACGTGTAATAAATGAAGGAAAAGAAATTATTAGAAAATCAAAAGATAAAACAAAAGAGATAATAGAATCTTACAATAAGGGAGATATTGAAATAATTCCAGGGAAAACAAAAGAAGAATCAAGAGAGATAAAAATTCTCCAGGTTTTAAATGAAATAAGAACAAAAATTGGAGAAATAGTAAAAAAAGAATTTCCAAAAAATAACCCTGTAAATCATATGATTATGTCTGGTGGGGGAGGGAATATTCTAAATATTACTCAAATAGCTTGTTGTGTGGGTCAACAGGATTTGGATAGTAAAAGAATTGATATTGGATATGATAATAGAACATTATCTTTTTTTAAGAAAGGGGAATTGACTCCAAATTCAAGAGGTTTTATAAATGGTTCCTTTATGGGAGGATTAAGGCCAGATGAATTTTTCTTTGGAGCTATAACCGGAAGAGCAACTCTTATGGATACTGCATTAAGAACCCCCAAATCAGGTTATTTATATAGAAGACTTGCTAATGCCCTTCAAGATATAAGAATAGAGTATGATAGAACAATAAGGGATAGTAATAATAATATAATACAATTTAAATATGGTGATGATGGAGTAGATGTTTCTCAACTTCATACAGATGGTAAATTAGATTCTGGTGAAGCAATTGGACTTATTACAGCACAATCATTTGGAGAACCCTCAACACAAATGGTTCTAAGAACTTTCCATTTCGCAGGTGTAGCTGAAATGCAGGTTACAATGGGACTTCCAAGACTAATAGAAATTTTTGATGCCAGAAAAAAACCTTCTTCCCCCAACATGGAGATTTATCTAGAAAGAGATTATAATAATGAAAAAGATGCAAGAATTTTCGCAGAGAAGATAAAAGAAGTTACAATAAAAGAAATCGCATCTGAGATTGATCTAAATTTTAGTGATAAGAAAATAGAGATAAAGATAAGTAGGGAAGGATTAAGACAAACTCACACTTCAGTAAAGAAAGTAGTTGAAAAACTTAATGATCTAGGATTTAATGCAAGAGAAAAAGAGAACTCAATAATATTAAATACAAGTGAATTAAGTTTTAAAGAGATATATAAACTTAAGGAGAAACTTAAAGAAACAATAATTTCAGGGGTTAAGGGAATTAAACAAATCTTAATTGTTAAAAGAGAGAAAGATTTTGTTATTATGAGTCTTGGAACAAATCTGAAGAAGATGATTGAATTAAAAGAAGTAGATAAGAATAAAATAACTTCAAATGATTTATATGAGGTTGCAGGAACTTTTGGGATTGAAGCTGCAAGAAATTTAATAATTGATGAAATAAAAAAGGTAATTAGTACTCAGGGATTGGATATAAACATAAAACATCTTGAATTAGTTGCCGATGCAATGACTAATACTGGACAAATAAAAGGAATTACTAGAATGGGAATTATCGCTCAAAAAGAATCAATACTTGCTAGAGCAACATTTGAAACACCCGACAAACAATTTGTAAATGCTTCAATAAAAGGAGGAAGAGATAAACTAAGCAGTGTTATAGAAAATATAATACTTAATCAACCAGTCCCCGTAGGAACGGGTCTTCCAGGACTTCTTGTAGAAATTATTGGACCATTAATTAAAAAAGAAGCTGATAAAAAAATTGCTAAGAGTAACGTTGTTGAAAAGGTAAATAAATAATCTTAAGATAGCAATAGATTTATAAAACAAGTGCATCTAAATTTTATAAGATAAAAAGATGGTAAAAACAATTGATATGCAGGACATGAGATATTTAAACTTATTTGAGAAAATTACACAAATAAGAACAAGAATTTGTCTTAAATACAATGAAACAATAATATTCTGTGTCCCACAACAATTAATTCCAAAAGCTGTTGGTAAAAATGGGAGAAATATAAGAAGAATCAGTGAGATCATTGGGAGAAAGATAAAAATTATACCAGAACCTAATGGAATTTCAAATTCAAAAAATTTTATATATGATATTATTAACCCCATAGGATTTAGAGATTTAGAAATTAAAGATAATGAGATAATAATTAATGCAGGAATTCAAAATAAAGCTGCATTAATTGGAAGAAATAAAAGAAGACTTCTAGAACTCCAGAGAATTACTAAAGATTTCTTTGAAAAAGAACTTAAGATTATCTGATAATGTTTATAGTTAAATTTAAAAAGATAACTAACCTAAGATAACTATAAGATAGCATCATATTATGAATAAATTAAATAATTCTTCCTGAATGATGAAAAAAACAATCTTAATAACACTCTTAACTGGATTAGTCTCCTTAATCGGAGTTAATTCATATCCTAAAGAAGAGAATAATCTAATGCCCAATTTATCTAAATTAGAAATAACAAGTAGGGAGCAAGGTTATTGTAAGGATATACCCATAACTCTTAAAGCTTACACTCTTAAGGAAAAATTAGTAGGTTTAAGTGCCTCAAGATTTTTAGAAAAAAATCCCTATGCTGTTCTCTTTATGGATGGACGTCTATATGTAGATAAGAATGAGGACCTTATTTCTGAAAAGAATTTTGATTTATCTAATTACGATAGAGATATTTGTGAGGATGTTCCAATTAAATACGAATCAAATACATTAGCATGGTTCAGGTTTAAAAGATGAAATTAAGAAGATTTGGATTAACATCATTATTACTTGCAAGTTTCGCATTTAATCCCTTCAACCTAGAAACTTTAGCAGAACACAAAAAGGAGATACAATCTAAACCTACATCAATTGCATTCTCTCCAAGAATAGAAGATAAACGTGGAAAATTACCAACTAACACTCCTAATCCAAGTCAAAAATCTTGTAATGGGAAAAAAAGAATATATGAAAAAAATAGTGGAATTAAAAAAAATATACTTCTTTATGATAGGGAAAATTTAGTAATAACAAATTTAACAAATAATATGAAAGGTAATAGTATAGATCCTAAGATTAATTGTTATGGGAATGAAGTATTTTTTAAGAATAATGGACATCTTTATTATATAAATCTCAATCAAAATACAAAAGAAAAAGAAATAATACCTATATCTAGAGGAGAAGAAGTTAGAAAATATCTAATAAATGAAAAGGGAGATATTATAATTTATGAAGCAATACCTAAAAAAACCTATGAAGGAGAAAGATGTGTATTAAATATATTTTTAGCAGTTCCGAAAAAGAAATTTTCAGAAAATCTTACAGCAGGAGAAATGAGAAAAGAACTAATAGATATAACTTCGGATGGAAAAAGGGCAAATTATTGGATATATTTAATAGAGACTCCAACAGAACTCAGACGTGCTCAAAGAACAGCAACTTTAGATGTAATAATTGCACAAGCTTATGAGAATTCTAGATACTAATCACAATCTTTAAAAACTATTTTTATCAACAATATTTATACAAAAAATGGGATTAAAAAGTGCTAAAAAACAAATAAAAAATAGAAAAAAATTCAGATGGAAAGATAGAAGCTATAAAGTTAGAACTCTAAATCTTTATGCTAAATCTGATCCACTAAAAGGAGCCAATCAAGCTAAAGGAATTGTTTTACAAAAAATCCAAAAAGAAGCAAAACAGCCAAACTCGGCAATGCGTAAATGTTGCAGAATTCAGCTTAAAAAAAATGGAAAACAAGTAACAGCATTTATCCCAGGAAACCTTGCACAAAAATTTATTGATGAACACGACGAAGTAATGATTGAAAGAATTGGTGGAAAACAAGGAAGAAGCAAGGGAGATATTCCGGGTGTTAGATTTCAGATTATTAAAGTAAATGACCAGCCCTTACATAGACTTGTTAGAGGTAAAATAGAAAAAGGTAGAAGATAAAATGGAAGGAATAAGAGATATACATTCTAATCAGGGAATTAAATCAAGACTTGGGAGAATATAAAGTTACAAAAAAATAAAAAATGACACAAATGAACTTTAAAATATTTGATATCTATGATTTAAATGAGATAAATATAGAAGATCCTGGATTAAAATCAGCAATAAATCTTCACCCAAAATTAATATTAAAAAGCCATGGAAGAAATATTCAAAAACTAGGACAGACTAAAGTTAATATTGTTGAAAGATTAATGAATAGATTATCTGTTGCAGGGCATAGAGGAAAAAAACATAAAATTATCTTTGGAAGATCTACTGGAAAATATTCAAAGAATATGAAGATTGTACTAAACGCTTTTAAAATAATAGAGAAAAAAACTCAGAAAAATCCTGTACAGATTTTAATTAAGGCCATTGAAAATGCTGCACCAAGAGATGAAACAACTGTTATTGAATATGGGGGTGCAAGATATCCTCAGGCAGTTGATGTTTCTCCATTAAGAAGAGTTAATCTAGCTTTAAGAAATATTATCCATGGGGCATCAGATAAGGCTTTTAATAAGAAAAAAACAATTACACAAGGATTAGCTGAAGAAATTATTATGGCTCATGACAACAATGGAGAAAGTTTTGCATTAAAAAAGAAAAATGAAGCCGAAAAACAGGCAGATAGTGCAAGATAAGATAGATATTATGACCCAAAAATTTAGTTCTGATGGGACTAATAATTATATCTTTGATTTAATAAGGTGATTATTATTTCTTTGTTTCAATTTTAACGCCAAGCTCTTCAAGACTTTTAATATGAGCTTGCATTATTACTTCTACATTTTGCATCATCTTAAATAATTCAGCTCTCTCATTATTTAACGTGCTTAAAGCTCCTTTATGTATTCCTATCTCTTCTTCTTTTGAAACTTGCGGTTCCTTATTTTCACTAAGAGCTTTCTCAAGATTATCTGTATCCTTTAATTCCATGATTATTTCAAAAATTAACTATTAATAAACCTATTGGTTTGATTTGGTAAGCTTTATTAACATAACTTCATTTTTTAATTTATGAGAAAATTAATTATAAAATTATTGGAGAATATATTAAAAGAAAAGAAAATTAATTTAAAAAAAGAAGAAATCGAAAACTTAATTGAAATTCCTCCTTCTAATGAAATGGGCGATTATGCTTTTCCTTGTTTTATTTTATCAAAAAAATTAAAGAAAAATCCAAATCAAATAGCTCTTGAAATAAAAAAGAAAATCTCTAACAAGAATTTTGAAGATGTTCAAGTTTCAGGGGCTTATATTAATTTTTTTGTTGATAAGAAAAAGTTTGCAGAAAATATTATTAAAGAAATTCTAAAAGAAAAAGAAAATTTTGGAAAAAGCAATATTGGAAGAAAAGAAAAAACAATGGTGGAATTTCCTTCCCCAAATACTAACAAGCCTTTGCATTTAGGGCATTTAAAAATTATGTTAATAGGAGAATCTATTTCCAGAATTTTGGGATTTAATTCTGAAAAAGTTATTAGAGCAAACTTGAATAATGATAGGGGAGTACATATCTGTAAATCAATGGTTGCTTATAAAAAATATGGCAAAAACAAAAAACCAATAAAAAAATCCGATCATTTTGTCGGGGATTTTTATATAAGATTTAATCAAATGGTAAAGGAAAATAAAGACTATGAAAAAAAAGCTCAAGAATGTTTGCAAAAATGGGAAACAAAAGATAAAGAAACATTAGATTTGTGGAAAAAGATGAATAAGTGGGCACTAGATGGATTTAAAGAAACATACAAAAAATTTGGGATAAAACATGATAAAGAATATTATGAAAGTAAGATTTACAAAAAAGGAAAAGAAATAGTTTTAGGAGGATTAAAAAAAGGAATTTTTGAAAAAAAAGATGGTTCAATAATTATTAATTTAGAAAAAGAAAAATTAGGTGAGAAAGTATTATTAAGAGATGATGGAACTTCCCTTTATATTACACAAGATATTTATTTGGCTAAACTAAAACAAGATGAATATAAAATAAATAAATCTATTTATGTTGTTGGAAATGAACAAGAATATCATTTTAAAGTTCTTTTTACAATTTTATTAAAACTTGGATTCAATTACAAAAATTTAAAGCATCTTTCTTGTGGCATGGTTAATCTTCCAGAAGGAAAAATGAAATCTCGGGAAGGAACAGTTGTTGATGCAGATAATTTAATTAAAGAAGTTCAGGATTTAGTAAAAAAAGAATTAACTTCTAGAGAAAAAATTTCAAAAAAAGAATTAGAATCAAGAAGTTTAAAGATTGCATTATCTGCAATA
>Ga0187833_10001053_pt1 | contig 32260 bp, 20 predicted proteins | sample ETNtaG_37_FD_167968 | JGI IMG/M metagenome (GOLD analysis project Ga0187833, IMG submission 167968) | Marine microbial and viral communities from oxygen minimum zone, Eastern Pacific Ocean - ETNP2014_SV_400_PacBio MetaG (Illumina Assembly) | ecosystem: Environmental > Aquatic > Marine > Hypoxic...
AACATAAAGATATGATACTGAAACGAATTTTTTTCCAAATACCCCAAAAATTATTTTTCCAAACTATTACGGATTGATATATTTGATAGCCCCCTGCAATAGTTGCTAGAATTGGGAATAATAACCAGAATTTCATTAATGGAGTAACTCCTACACTGAAAAGTTTATCTCCATCAACGGATAATGCTATAATGCCGAAAATGAAAAATCCAAGATTCAATCCCGCAGCCACAATTGCTGAAGTTGTTGCATCCTTTTCTTCTTTTGGTAATGATTTATAAATCGACCATTGGTATGCTAAACGTAGCATCACACCTAAGAAAAGAATCACAGACAATCCAATAAACAAATAATTAAATGAAGCACCCTTCCACATTGAAGCTTTATACATTGACATAAATGGCAACGAATCAAAGATCATTCCAATAATCTCACCACTTTCATTCTCTTGAAATGCTATTTTATTCTTTCCACCCCTTTCTTGAAACAAATTATGATCAATTTCAATGAACTGAATATTTGCATTTCCAAAAAAAGCATCAGCAAGTTCCCCTGAAAGAATAATTGTATTTTCAGAAGAAGGTGCTACTGTTAAAGCTGACCCTAAATTCAAAACTTTTTCAATTGTTGAAAAATTAGATCGCCAAAATAAATACGAACCTGCATAACGATTTGCTCTTTCATTAAAATCTTCAGAAATAGATAATGGTGCTAGATCAACAGGAAAAAATTCGTTATAAAATGCTGGAACAATTACAGACCGAACTTTAGCACCCCCCGTACCGGAAAAAGAAACAAAAATTGCTATATCATTTTCCAAATCAATTGCTAGATCAGAATGAAAATATTGTGTATCACCACCATGCCCAACCAATCGATTACCATTTATACTACTTTCATAAAAACCCAATGCCATGCCTGGAAATCTTGAATCATGGCTAAAATTCTGTGAAAGCATTTCCGTTACTGTCTCTTCTTGTAGAATACGATTGGTGTATTTTCTACCATCTAGATTATAGTTTCCTTGAAAACTACCGCCATTTAAAAATGCCAGGGCAAAATTAACCATATCTGTTGAAGTAGCAGATAAAGCTCCAGCAGGGCTGAAATTAGAGATTATCTCAAATGGCTTTTCAACAAACCTTCCTTTTTCAAAAGCATACCCTACAGCCATATTATTTTCTAATTCATTTGGAAGTGGCTCTTTAAATGTTGAATAATTCATTTCTAGTGGTTCAAAAATATATTTTTTGATATAATCTTGAAATGACATACCAGAAATATTTGATACAATCAAACCAGCTAAGGAGGATGCATAATTAGAATAAGCTGTTTGCATACCTGGCGGATTTACCCTTTTTGGCTGGTATTTTTCCATAGCATCTCTTAATGGTATTGACTTATCAATATCAGTTATAATTAAATATCCCAATCCACCATCTTCAAATCCAGCTGTATGAGTTAATATATGACGAAGGGTAATTGGCTTACCTGGATAAGTATCTTTGATTGCAAATGTTTTAAGGTAGGTATTTACATCTGTGTCCAAATCTAATTTTCCCTGTTCTTTTAATTGCATTACTGCAGTCCAAGTAAAAAGCTTGGACACTGAACCAGGTCGAAACATTGTCTGATCTGCAACAACTGGTATATTTTTTTCAATATTCTGATAACCATACCCCTTTGAGAAAATGATTTGATCACGGTATACTATAGAAATTGTACCGGAAGGACTTTTATTTTCTTTCATATATGTATCGATAATTCCATCAAAAAATACTTCAATTACATCTGGATTATTTATCCTATCCGATATTTGAAATCCACTTAGTAAGTTGAATACAAATAAAGTGTAAATGAGTGTTTTAAATTGCTTTAACATATTTTTCTCTTTTTCTAAGTCCAAATTTTTGATAGGACTCGTTTAAAATTATTTCCTAAGATTCCTCGAATTTCTCTATCTGAATATCCACGTCTAATTAATCCATCTGTTAAGTCAAACATTCTTTTAGGATGATCTACTCCTTCTATATCTATCTTCTCTCTAAAAGCATAACTCCCTTTGTAACCAGCCTTGAGTTCTTTATACCATTTTGCAGGCGTATCATCATATCCATGAAGATCAATGTCACTACCGATTCCTAGATGTTCTGAGCCTACTAGATCTCGAACATAATCAAATTGATCTAACAAATGTTCAATAGTTGTAGGTTCAGTAGCTTTAACAAAATTACGTACATTTGTAATGCCAATAACCGAACCATTTTTTGCCATTTTTTTAATTGCTTCATCTGTTTTACAGCGAGGATGACTGGGATTTAAGGCACGAACATTGGAATGAGTTATTAATACTGGTTTTTTTGATATATCAAATGCATCTAATGTTGTTTGGTCCCCACAATGTGACACATCTATAGCCATACCAACCTTATTCATTCTTTCAATAATTCTACTACCAAAATCACTTATACCTCCATCTATCCTTTCAGTTGATCCATTCCCAATCATATTCCTTGAATTATATGTTAATTGTGAAACACGTTGGCCCAAATCGTGAAATAGATCCACATCATCTTCTGTAATAAAATGAGAAGCATTTTGAATACCAAGCATCACACCAACTTTACCATTATCCATGACATTAGTCATATCTCTAATACTATCAATTCGCATGAATACATCTGGTCGATTTGCTATAAGGCTATTTAAAGAACCTATAAAGTTTAAACAATTTATTTTTGCTTCGGTTTGATTCTTACCTCCCACGCCATACGCATGATGAAATACATTGATACCAGAAGATTTAAATTCATTTATATCTTTTTGTGATATTCCATCTCCAGCGGATCCCCATCTTTTTTGCGTATCAACATTAAGAGTTATTAATCCAAGCATATCAATAACAATATTTTCAGTGACTAAGGATATTGAGCGATTAGAATAACGTTTGTTAGTTGAGGCAAATAATTTATGTGATCCAAAATTAATATAAGGGAAGCCCAAACTATAAGCTGCAATTGCACCTAATCTTTTTAAAGTAGAACGTCGACCAACATTAATCTTTCTATTTTTTAAATTTTTCTTCAATTATTAACGTCCTATTAAGATGAATGAAATATACAAAATAATACCTAACTTTAGTTAGTCTATTAATTTGAAGAGGTTGAGATTGGGAAAGTGACTTTAAATGAAAAGCAGGAGCAGTATGGCGAGGGACTTTTTCATTACTCTTTCGGTGTTTTAACGCTTTTTTTGAGTCCCCTAATATGATTGATTCCAACGGGAATTGACGCGCTGGATCCTTCTAATTTATCTCCAATAGGTTCAGCTCGACCTCCAAGATATTTGGCAAGGAAGAGCTCCGTAATTCCCCAGAAAGCAAAAATATTTTCTTGCCGATTAAATCCATGACCCTCATCCGGGAAAACTACATAGGTTACTTTTGCGCCGTTCTCTACCATTTTTTCTACCATGTTATCAGATTGAACTTGTGGTACTCTTGAGTCGTTTTTTCCTTGACCAATTAAAATAGGGTTTATTGTCTGATGAGCGAAATTAATAGGGGAACGTGCTTGAAGAAGTTTTCGTCCATCTTCCGTGCGAGGATCACCCACAATAGTTGCCATTTGGTCCACATCCCAATGAGGCATAAACGTTTCAAGACTGGAGGGACCTACTATCTCTACACCGCAGGCAAAAATATCTGGTGTCATGGTCATACCCACGAGTGTAGCATACCCTCCGTAACTTCCGCCCATTATAGCTATTTTATCTTTCTGAGCAACCCCCTCTGCTACAGCCCAGTTAACCTGATCAATCAGATCGTCATGCATTTTTCCACCCCATTCGAGTCTTTGAGCGTTCATAAAACTTTTACCAAATCCTGGTGACCCTCTGAAGTTCACATATAGAACAGCATACCCTCTATTTGCTAACCATTGGACAAAAGGGCCAAAAGCGTAGGTCGCCCTTTCATCGCTAGGGCCGCCATGCACAATCATAATGGTTGGTAATGGTTTTATAGGTCTCCCATTATTGTCAGGATCCGTTCCAAACGGTAGAACAACGTATGAAACAAGATCAAACCCGTCACGAGACTTCATAACATAAGGGTGCATCTTTGCCAGAGATAAGCCTTCGAGTTGAGGAGTTGAAGTGAACATTTTGGTAAGTTGTTTCTCTCTTCGATCAAAAATGTGAAATGTAATAGGGGAGTCTGACTCCATGAATTGAACGACCCATTTCTGATTATCATTCGACTGGCTTATTATCTCAAATTCCCCCTCGGTACGGTCACCAAGAAACTGAAGGTCTGCACCGATTAAGGGATCAATCGCAACCCAGTGTTTCATTGTCCAATTCACAGCGTATGCCTGCGGTTTATGACTTGATGGGTCGTATAGGACCCCACCAATATCAACGTTTTCATCTACTGCTACAACTCGATTTTCATCCGTTTCAAGGTCAAACTCAATCAACGCATTCGTGTTTCGTTTACGACTGTCATAAGCGTATAACTTTGTATTGGTTTTATCAATGTGAACAATCTTTTGGTACGAACTGGACTTAATTGCAGGAACATCCTCCGAAGTGACATCAAAGAAATGCGACCATGTACCATCACCGATAGAACGATAAAGTGCCATTGAGCCTCCTGATGTCAGTTTTAATGCAACACGCGGTTTGAGATCATTATCTACAACATAGGCGACGAAACCATCATCATTGAATTCTACAAGTTGTTTTTCACCCGTTTTTATATTAAGCGTGTAAAGGTCAGGTAGGGGTGGGATGCGGTCGTTCATCGAAATGATAACCTTATCAAAGTTCCTTCGGCTTTGACCGAGGATGGAGACCCTTACACCTGGGCTTGGTGTAAGATTATTCCCTTTGCCTGTCTCAACATTAACGCTATAAATATCCCAATTTTCATCACCATTATAATCTCTTGGATATAGTAAAAATTGATTATCTGAACTCCACTTATACATGACAATACCACTGACATCGCGTGCTTGTATCCCCCGATCATTGTAATGGGTCAGTGGTTTCCTCGAATCCAAATTATGAATAGGGGCAACAAATAAATTTGGAATACCTTCAAGTGGAGCAATAAAAGCAACCATTGTACCATCAGGACTAATCTGTGGAGCATTAAAACTGGGTTGTGCTAATAAGGTTTTTAGCGGAATTATTGGATAGGATGCTACGCTTGAGTCTAGATTTGATGCAGGTGGTGTACAACTGCACAGGATGAATATGACTGAAACGATCAATCGCAGAAACCTATTTAATGATGAAATGGTGGATACTCCTTTCAAACTGTTATTCTTTCTTAATCCGGTCAATCGTCCAATCAATATGTTTCTCTAAAATATTAAGTGGCATGGGTCCTTCAATCAAAACAGCATCATGAAAATCCCGGATATTATAGTTATCTCCCAGCTCATTTTGCATGTGCGATCGCAGTTCAAAAAACTTATCCATTCCAATTTTATAGGCCAGGGCCTGGCCGGGCATATCCACGGCATAGCGTAGTGTTTCAGTGGCGATTTCAGTTTCGGTGGCAAAGGTATATTTTCGCATGAAGTCACGTGCCTCCTCTAAAGACCAGCCGAGTGCATTCATTCCAGTGTCAACAACAAGTCTAGTGGAAAAGAAAATGTGGAAAACGGCCCATCCGTACTGGTCCAATGGATCCTCCAGCATACCAATCTCTTCTGCGAGTTTGGCGCCATAGTTTCCCCAACCTTCAACATTTGCTGCACCCGCAAGTATCAGATCTTTCCGTATTTCAGGCATATCTTCATTCTCCAAACTTAGATTAATCTGAAAATGATGTCCCGGAACAAGTTCATGGTATATCAGTGGGCCAGCCCAAAGCATGGGGCGATTATTGAGATTAGATCCGTTATAATTATATTCACCAACAGGATTATCAGGAGTCGGCCTCGCATAATAACCAAATGTCATAGATCCTTCCAAAGCCTGGCTAAGCCGTGTAACACCATATGGTGCTTCAGGTTGCTTAGAAAATAACCTATCAATATGAGGTTCAATTTTGCGGATGTAACTCATATAACGGGCTTCCACTTCGTCAGATGTCTTGGCAATGAAGTGAGGATCATTCATGATTTTTTCATGAAAGGATTTCTGACCTTTTTCAAAACCCAATTTTCCTCTTAAGGCCGCCATTTTTTTATATAACGCTTCCACGTTGCGCATACCAATTTCATGAATCTCTTCAGCCGTGAGATTTAAACTGGTTATAGCCTTGATTCTATAATTATAATAATCTTTTCCTCCTGGATATTGGTATGCACCAACTCTTTCGGAGGCCCGATTGCTATAATCCCCTTCTAAAAAAGCCAATATTGAATCAAATGCCATTAAGACTTCATTACTTATCTTGTTTTCCAAACGGATAAAAAAATCATTTATTTTTTCTTCAGATAATCTAGATAATCGATCCCGATTAGGTGTCAACATAGCTTTAGCAGATAATTGATACTGACTTATAACGCCCCGGACCAATGGCAGTTCAGGTTTTGGTAGTTGAAAGCCTTTTTCGTCTTGTATTTTCAATTTGTCCAGTTGTTGATTGAAAAAATCTTTATATTCAGAAACAAGCTTTAGATAAAGATCCATATCATCCTGATTTTCAAATTTGAAGGTCGAAAACACCTGTTTCATATAGTCTGCCCAGTAAATATTGTAGGGCGTAATTGAAAATTCATTCCAGTAGTAGTCTAAACCATCTACGTCTCTTTGGAGGAATTGCCGCATCATGGCCAGGGTAAGATTATCACTGTGATTAATAACGCTTTGATCTACTGCATCGATACGTGCAATCATGGTTTTGGCCCTTTCCACGTTAGCAAGAGCATTTTCATAGGTCATATCTGGGAAAAATGTTATAGGAAGTTCATTCTGCAATCTCAGATAAATTGATTCTTCAAGTATAAGATTATATAAATCATCAGCAATAGTTTTTACTTCCGAAGATGGTTTAATGGTCTGGTCACATCCTACCATCAATATGAATAATATTAGCATTGAAACTCTTTGAATCTTCATCAAGTGTAAACGGTACATTAATATATCTCCTCAATCAAATTAACGATTCTATAACGGACACCATCCATGTTTTCATTTTTGACCCAGAACCGATCTTCATTACCAATCCAGTTTGGCGCCGGCGCAAGGTTTTTAACCATCGCCATCAAATTCAATGATTCGAATGAGGCGGGCCGTTTTTCGTCATTTTTTGAATCTGCTAACAGTTCACTGCCAGTTGAAAAAAGGATCACGGATAATACCATGACAAATTGTTTATGCATAATCAATCTCTATATATAATCGTTTCCGAATATATTTATTTGAAAGTTGTGAAATAGAATCGACACCCAATAAAGCCATATCCCTTTCCAGTTCATTGCGGAGCATTTCCAGTACCAATTCTACACCTTTTTGCCCTCCGGCGCCAAGTCCATAAAGATAAGCTTTCCCTATAGAAACAGCATCCGCACCTAAGGCTAATGCTTTGATGATATGGGTCCCGCGCCGAATACCGCCATCTACTATAAGTTCCAGATCATTTCCTACAGCTTCACGCATGGATGTTATACAATCAATTGGCGCCGGTGTGCCATCAAGTTGTCTGCCACCATGGTTTGAAATCATCACTCCACTGGCACCAACATCCTTTGCTCTTTTTGCATCATCAGCTGTCAATAAGCCTTTAATAATAAAAGGGCCATTCCATTCTTGAATAAGCCAAGCGACATCATCCCATGAAACTGTTCGATCAAACTGACTATTGACATATTCAATGAGACTCATGGTGCTATTAGCTAAAGCATCTACTCTATGGACAACATTGGCTAAACGAAAATCAGGATGCAAAAGTAAATTAAAAGACCAGCTAGGATGTAAAGCAAAACTCAGTAAAGTTTTAAAGGTAAAACGAGGGGGCATAGTCATACCCGTTATTTTATCTCTTTCACGATTACCTGCCATAGGGGTATCAACTGTGAGGCAAAGAGCATCATAATTCGCATCTTTACAACGACTTACAAATTCCTTAGTGAGTTCTCGATTTTTCAGAATATATATTTGAAACATTTTGGGCCCACCTGTTTCTTTTGCAATTTCTTCAAGGCTGGCTGTACCCAAAGTAGACAATGTGTATGCAGTTCCGAATTTGTCAGCCGCACGAGCTACCGCATTTTCTTTTGTATGGTGAAATAGGCGTGACATACCGGTGGGCGCGATAAAGAAGGGGATATCCAAATTTTTGCCAAAAAGATTAATTCGGGTATCAATCTTATCAACCGGATTTAAAAAACTAGGTTGGAGGTCATAATCTTCATAGGCAGCTGTGTTACGCCGTAAAGTCACCTCATCATCTGCACCACCATCGATATAATGAAACATGGCCCTTGGCAAGCGACGCTTTGCCAGTTTTCTTATATCGTTAATATTATTACAGCGAGAAAGTGATGACATAATTTTACTCCATTATATATCTATAGATCCATGATCTCATCAATATAAGGATCAATTTTGGGAGGTTTCGAAAAAAAAGAAATTGAAAAGAAAAGCGCTAAACTAACAAGCATTGCTATCGCACCTTTATCAATACCGTATGGAATATTGATATTGCCCAACTGTAAGAAAAAAATTAAAGTAAGACTTACTGCCATAGCAACATTAGCAGCCGTTGCGGTTGCACGTTTCCAGTTAAGCCCAATGGCTATAGTCGGTACAATAGCAGCTGCAAAAGTTGAAAAACCAAACGCACCAAGCAGAGCAACCATTTCTTTACTGGAATAGAGCGCAAAAATAATTGCCACAGCAGCTAAAATTATGGTCATTATGCGGGACCAGTATAATTCATCCTTAAATAAAGTACGTCCAATGGCTTTAGGTATATCATGAACAATTGCTGCAACACCAATATTTAAAAATGCATCAGCAGTAGACATTACGGCAGCAAATAAACCAGCGATCACTACACCGGCAAGTACAGGATGCGCATAACTCTGTAAAAATAATGCAGCAACGTCATCTGCTTTGGCTGGTGAGGGATGAATGCCCTGTAAAACCAAAGCCCTCATCGCCAAACCAATACCAATAATTAACAACGTAGAAATTCCATAACTAATCATGCTCAAAGGCACTGTTTGCTTATTTTGTGAAACATTTCGTGTCATCATCAATTTTGTAATTAAATGTGGCTGACCAGAAACGCCCACTGCAAAAACAAAATACCAAGATAGGCACCCAATCATGCCAAGCGTTCCAAATGAACCAATTGATTCTGAATCATCCAAAAACATAGTTGTAGCTATACCTGATAAACCTCCATCAACTGTTGCAAGGGCAGTAAAAAATATTAATATAGCAGATATAAGCATTATTGTACCTTGCACAACATCTGTATACACTGAAGCTATAATACCTCCAGTTACACAATAAAAAACTAAAACAGAACTTGAAATAAGTATTGATGCCGTTGAACTAATATTAGGTATCCAATCAGCATTATATATTACAGATTGCAAAACAATTGCCATTGCCATGATCTGCGTACCCAGATATCCGATAACCCCAAGAATAATTGCAATAGACATTAATAAACGAGTTGTTTCATTTTTATAACGGGCAGCGGCTAGATCCGGTAAGGAAACCGATTTTGTAAATTCACCAAATAGGCGAATACGTTTCCCAAGTAAAACACCCATTATTAAAAAGCCCATTGTCACTGACATGAACATCCAAAAGGCAGAAGAACCCATTCTGTATATTAGTCCAGGCCCTCCAACAAAGCCGAATCCACTCATAAGGCTTGAGAACATGGCCATTGCAGTTATAAAGAAACCCAACTTCCTCCCAGCCATGAAAAAATCTTCAGTATTTTTTGTTCTTTTCATCGCCCATAAACCAATAATGATACATAACACCATATAAATAATTACGAAAAGTACGGTAATTGAATTACGATAACCTTCCATATATATTATTGGTCAACCTTATTTTTTTTCTTGAGCAGATTTTTAAATTGTTCTTCATCATTTTTATTCCAGATAAATTGCTCAAAACCAAAAATATATACCAGACTAAACAAAATAGGTGTAAACCAAATACCATAGACCACCCACGAAGCAGATATCGGTAATGAGCCAAAAAGTACGAGTTCTATATTATTTATATAATTCCAATAAAAATACAATACGCCGAAAAAAGTAAAAACAACTACAATGCTACAGTAAAACAACCACTTTCTTGGGTTTCTTGCAGGCGACTTTGTTCGCATTCCATAAAAAATGGTAGTGATTATAAATAAAAAACCAAGAATTCCAAATAATGATGCAAGAAAGAAAATTGGTCTGGACCGTTGTTTGCCAGGACCTCCAATCAACATTGAAGGATGAGTATCATGAATAATACCATGGCCTTCATATATAGTCGTGGTATTACCTAACTCATCAGTAATGGATCGATTTGGCTGTTCTTCAATAAATAGAAAGACACCAACAATTAGTAACAAAAAAAATGAAATGATTGATAGCAGTTTAGGCATACTTATTATTTTTACTTAGTCTAGTTATAACGTGTACAATAGCTTTTTAAAAATTCTTCTGGGAATGATAATTTTTCGCGAGACTCCATAATGGCCATACCATTTTTTACTTTTATATAATTCCGTTAAATAGAATAATTAAAAGTGAAATGGGGATAATCCATTTAATGATATATTTCCAGTAATTCCCAATTTTTATATTTTCAGCCCCCAACTCTAAATGTGCTTTTAACTTTTCATATCCAATCACATAAGCACCAAATATTGCTATCAATAATCCGTTCAGGGGTAACATAATTTTATTGGTAAGATAATCCAAAAGGCCAAAAACAGTCATCCCAAAAAGTTGAACGGAGTTATCTGAATAGGAAAATACTACAGGAATGGAACCAATCGTAATAAAGCCCGACACAAACAATAAGGCATTAAAAGAAGATAAATTATATTTGTCCTGAAAACTATCTTTTAAACCCTGCAGATTGGACAAGAGGGATGTAAAGCCCGCTAAAAATAGTAGCAAAAAGAAAATCGAACCCAATAATTGACCGTATTCCAAGCGACCAAAAATGGAGACCATGGTAATAAAAATTAAATTAGGGCCGGAATCGGGAGACAAACCAAAGCTGAATATGGCTGGGAAAATTATTAGCCCCGCAAGAACAGCAAAGAGAGTATCTATAAATACTATCCAACCGGTACTTGTGATCAGGTTCTCTTTATTATTGGTATAACTTCCAAAGGCGAAAGCTATCGCCATGCCAACACCAATAGAAAAAAACAATTGCCCCAGTGCACTTAATACCACCTGTAAATTGATTTTCGAAAAATCAGGCATTAAATACCAGCGATAACCTACCGCTGCTCCATCCAGCGTAGTAGCCCAAACAGCCAGCCCGAGCAATATCACTATAAAGGCCAGCATCATGTATTTGGAATACCGTTCCAGACCATCCTGTAATCCTTGCCTGATAATAAAAAAAGATACAGTCATCATCCCAAAAATGACGGAAATTATTTTTCTCGAATCGGAGGCAATAGCCGTAAAATGATTCTCCAGATCTGCTGTTTCCAGGATCGCCTGATTCCCCGAATAATTTTCACCAAAATAGATCACTACCCAGGCCAGGATCATTACATAATAGCACATAATCAGCTGAGCAGAGAGAACACCCAGCCAACCCAATCGACCCCATAACGAATGGCGGCTTAATTTTCCAAACCCAATTAACGGAGTCGATGACGACATTCGCCCCAGAGAAATTTCAATCGTCATGATAGGTATTCCAATAATCATTATCAGGATCAGGTACACCAATAAAAAAGCACCGCCTCCTCCTTCTCCCACGATATAGGGAAATCGCCAGATATTTCCCAGACCCACGGAAAAAGCGGCGGTGGTTACGATAAAGGATAATCTATCTGACCATTGGTTAGACATCTGATTTTTCGGTTTAATTAATAATTTTATTTCAACAATTCTTCAAGGTGCATGCGCGCTTTATTAAAATGTGCTTTTAAATTTGGAATAGGTAAATCTTTATATCCATCTATAACTCTCTGTTCCGAAATATTAAGCAAAGTAATTAATTCTTCAGCTGATATTTTCTTTGAATTGATATCTGCACTTCCAACATAATCGATCCAAATTGGTGAAGTATGGGCAAAAGGATAACTATCCATTGCAGGCCAAATAATTGGACCACCCATCGCTCTTGCTGCAATCCAACCACCAAGCGGTAAATTTATTTCTCCTTTATACGATATCGAGCCAGGTTTATTAAGCCCTTTATCCTTCCAAATAACCTCTCCATTCAAAATCACTTCTACACTATCAACTGCTAATGCACTATGAACGTCTATAGTCCATTTGACTGTTTCTGCACTTGGAACTGTACCTCCAGGAATAGTACCATCAACTTTAAAATCTAAAATAGGACCATTAGTTACAAAAGACTTTCCAGCTTTAAGCGCATTAGAATATGTTGACCAATCTTTTTTACCTTTTGTAAATACGTATACTCTTGTTGTACCAATAGCCATTGTACGATATAAATTATTCATTACATCTGTTCCACCAGATGGTGCGATTGGAACTCCAATATTTAAAAATCGATACCATAATTTACTTGTACCTATTTCATCACTCCATAGACAAGCAACTTCCAAAAGATCAAAGGCACTTAATACTCCATCAGCAACTAATTCTCTTGGCACTCCTCGCATACCTGCTTGACTAAAAGGGTTCTTTCCCATAAATGGGTGCACATATAAACTCAATCCTCCTTGATCGCGTGTAAAATTTAGCGGTACTGTATTAGTACGGTCATCAAGATTATACACCTGATATCCTGGTCCCCATATCCATGGCCAAAATAGACCAGTATTTCCTAAAAGGCCCAAATGACCAAGAAAATGAGAGCGCACTTCCTGGGAAAATATAATTAAAGGTTCATTAGTTGGGGATCTCCAACCCCAATATTTTTGATCTTCAAAACGATTATGTAAATTTGCTAATTGCGGTGTGGCCACATCAAGAGCTTCACCTGCCATCATGGGAAAAATATCATCTGGAGTAAGTTGATATTGACCACCATAATTCAAATGGAAATGATGATCACCTGAAATCCACCCATTATCCTCGTTATCCCAGATTGAGGATAAAAATAATGTAACTTTCTTTGGAGCTGCACGAATAAGATTAATCTTTTTCGTGCTTATTGGAGTAGTAAGTCCTTTAACTGCTGAAATCTCAATTTCACCAAGCGGAACTGTTAATTCAATTTGACCGTTTGAATAAAAGAAAACTTTTCCATTTTGACCATCAAATCGACTCTGACCCTTATCTGGAATAACAAAATGTCCTTTTTTGTCCTTCACTGTTATTCTGGATGCGGTTAATTTATTAGACCCTTTTATTTTTGTATTAATAATTAATTTAGCAGTTGGTTCACCCCAATCCCATACAGAGATATCTATTGTCTCAACAGTACCTCCAAACACAGAAATTCTTTTAAGAAAAAAAACTTCGTCCTTGTCAGCTTCTGAAAAATATATCCATTTACTGTCCGGACTCCAGGCTGGAGTCAATGGTAATCCTTCAGAAGAAGTTAAAAGAACTGTTGTGGATGGGTCATTTATATTTAATAAACGAAGTTCATAATTTTCTTGCGTAGGCCAGTTATAGATGATTAGATCGCCAGAAGGAGCTAAAGCGGGTCTTGTCATGGACATATTTCGCTCAGATATAATAATTTTATTTGTAGAATCAACAAGAGATACAAAATCATCCTTAGGATTCGAGGCTATTTGCCGACTTCTAATATCATTGGAGCCACCCTTATGTAAATATATTAATTGCTTTCCATTTGGATGTGGTTGAGGTCTCAGTTGAGTACCAGGTGCTTCAAATAATAATGAATTTTGCTTACTAGAAAGTGAATATTGCCAAATATCAAAAGTACCCATCTTTGCAGATCCATAATAAAGCAATGTTCCCTCAGCTGAAAAAACAGGATCAAGATCTATTGCAGGAGAGTTTATAACCTTCTCCTCACTTCCATTACGTAAATTATAAATTACAATCCAAGTATCAGACCCATTATCACGTACAAATGCAATACGTGAACCATCAGGTGACCAACTTGGACGGAAGTCCATCGGTCCTCCTTTAGTAAGACGTTTTGCTATGCCTGTTTCGATATTAAGTAACCAAATCCAACCTCGTGATGAAAATGCTACTGTTAAATTATCGGGTGAGACTGAAGGGTCTATCGGCCCAATCGTAAGCGTTGGTAATTCGTATCCTTCAAGATAAACATGATGATTCATTCCAGTTATTTTTGGGTATCGGTTTGTCCATTGAGCAAAAATGATCGAACTCAGCAAACTGATTAGTAAAAATACTTGTTTTAAATTCTTCATGCTTTAAATGATATTATTTTATTGAAATGATTCAATTATATTATTTTTTCTTTAGTGACAATTAAGCGCGGTTTCCAAATTGATTTTTAGATAGAGGTGTATCTTTCGCGCCATACCATTTAAAAACATCAAGTAGTACTTTTTTTATCTTTTAATATATAAAAAATAAACCCCCAAAATTTTGGGGGTTTATTTTTTTTAATTAATATAGAGAAAACTTGATCTTTGGAAGAATATTACTGGACTATATTTTCATTCCCATTAACTTCTACAGCAGGTAATTCCCAACATGTCAAAGTACCATACTCTGCACCAGTTTGGTCCACACCCGCAGGATGAATAGAGCCAGCTTCACCAAGAAATGGAATATTGTAACTACTACCTCTAAAACGAATCATATCTACAAGTCTATGACCTCCTTCTAAGAAGAAATTCCTTTTACGCTCTTCTATTACCAATGCCATAATATCAGCAGGTGTTCCAGTAATACTAGGAACCCCAGCAAGAGTCCTTAATGTATTCATATCAGCAATTGCACCAGTTGAATTACCACTTCTTGCTTTTGTCTCTGCAAGAAACATTAATGCTTCTTTACCTGAAGCCATTACCATATCTTCTCCACGTGATTGATGCTTTGTATCAGAATAGTAAAAGATCGTAGCAAAATCAAACGTCATTGTACCTTTTGTGACAACGCTCACACGTGTATCAGGAGTATCACCTTCTACTTGAGATGGAAGACCATCAGCATCCAAGGTTAGTCCACGATATAGATCTGTAACACTACCATGCTTAGATGTTTCATCATTCACATTATTAAGGCCTTCAAAGATTTTATTATAACGTGTACCTGCCGATCCATCGCGAGTTGCATGTTTAACATAATCAAGTGGCACTTGCGCTGCATCTTTGGCCGCACCATCCCAGTCCTCTAATCCCATACGGGCACGGGCACGTCCTACCAAAGCCATATTCTTAATATCCGCGCTAGTAGCAAGGTTAATCGCATCTGTAAATTTCTCTTCTGCAACTTTAAGTACATCAGCTTTAGTTAATGCAGGTCCGCCATCAATTGCCATTCTGCACCAGGTTTCACCTAAACCAATAAGGGAAAAACCACCATAAGCTCTTACTGTAGCTTGCATCTCTGCCTTTCCATCTACGCCTTCAAAGGATTCAAGTCGACTGTAAATATCTTCAGACTGAAATCTCGCAGTATGAAGCGGAGTATAAAGTTGGTAGCCCCAATCTGAACAAGGAGTTTGACTATAACCAGCATCAGTAGAATAAATTTTCCTCTGACCCCAGTTTCGCATGGTCAAGTTACCTGATCCAGGCATCCATTCATCCGAATGATGCGATGAAGCGCCTACAATATTAGCCCATGCACACTCAGTGTCGCCTATCACAGAATTAACAAGTGTCTGAGCCAAAGCAGGACTATTTAAAGCATCTTCTGTTACTCGTCCAGGGACATGAACTGATAATACTTCTTCAAGATCACAACCAGTTAATCCAAAGAGGACAAAGATTGTAGAAATTGACAAAATGCATACATTACGTATTTGTTTTTTCATTTTATTTACTTTCATAATATTATTGCTTAACATTTTATTATTCTCCTTAATACCTGCTTAGAAGGATAGTCTAAATGTGAACAACATTGTTCTTAACTGTCCCCATCCTTCTTGGTTGTAGGCATTTAATCCTTCTGTCGCACCACCAATTTGATTACTAACTTCAGGATCCATTTGTCTAGCGCCAAATCCTTCTTCTTGATCAACCCAAAGCGTTGCTACGTTATTCATAGAAAAATTAAGATCTGCACCTGAGATTCCAGGAACCTTATCAACCCATGAATTAGGAAGTTTATAACTTACAGCAATTGTTCTAAGCTTACCAAAACCCGCATTAATGATTCCAGGTTGCCAAAGTCCACCACCACCTAAGGCTTCATACCCAAGTAAAACTGGATCGGTTCTTTCCTGCATTGCTCTAGAATTCAAAAAGAATCTATGCTGTGCTGCAATATCTCCACTAACCATAGTATTTCCACCAATCCAGTCAACTAGTGCATAAAAAGTTAAATTACTATTTTGAGTAAATGAGTTATTAACTGTAAGGGAGCCATAAATACTTCCTTCTTTTTCAGGAATTGGTTGTCCCCAATAAACTGCAGGGGCTTCAGCGCAAGGAACTGGACTACCACCACCTGCTGAAAAATTTGTACCAGCAACCTTCTCACCACCTTCACACATGACATTGCTTGCGGATGTTCTTCCACTTTCATCTGTTGTCAAATCAGAAGACACAACCCTTTTCTGGAATATACCTGCTAAAGGGAAACCTTCTAGGTTCATCTGACCTTGTGAAGCAGCTTGAACGATAGGAGGTTGGCCTCCTAAGCTAACAATTTCATTTTTAGTAGTCGAATAGGTCATACCAAGATTCAACATAAGTCCGCGGCTTCTGATTGGTGTTATGTTTGTAGCAAATTCAATTCCATCATTTTTTATTTCTCCAATATTCCTGAATTGAGCACCAGGAAAACCTGTTGATGGAAGAATCGGGACTGAAATAATAGCATTTTTGGTTCTTTGTTTAAAAATAGTGAACTCAACACCAGCAAGACCATCCAAGAATCCTGCATCAAAACCAATCTCTGTCTCTTCACCAATCTCAGGCTCAAGGTCTGGATTACCAATATTATTTGGTGTCAAAGTACCTGATCCACCTGGACCAACTGAAGGTGCATACGTTCTTATAGCTGCAAATAAATCTGGTTGTCTACCGGCCTTACCAAAAGCAGTCCTGAATTTAAATTCTGTAATCCAAGGAAGCGCATTCTGAAAAAAGGGCTCTTCACTTAAAGCATAGGCAAGTGAAAACTTTGGATAGACTACAAAGTCATAGTTTTTACCAAAAGAACTGTTATCATCTCCACGCACTGCCGCTGTTAAGAAAATACGGTCATTAATACCAAATTGTTGCTGGTAATAAACTCCAAAAGTTTTGTTTTGAAGGAATTCTTCATCAGCTGTTTTTGTTGCACCTGAAGAAATTGTTTCAAGTGCTGCGACCGGAAAGGTCTCTCCATAACCATAAACAATTTGCTGTTTTTTTTCATAAAACTGAACACCAACTGAAGAGATTGAACTTAAAAACGACATTGGTTGTAATGTTGCATTCGCATTATAATCAATGGTTGTGAAATTCGATCTTGATTGAAGAACTGTTTTTCTACCATTGTTTCCAAAATTACCAATGTTTCCAGTAGCTTTATATAACTCAGTACTTCTTGTATTACCATAGTCACCACCAATTGTTATCCTATGATTTAACCAAGTAGTTGGATCATGAGTAGCTGAGGCATTCCATGTAGTTCTATCAAGATCTTGGAATCCTTCAATTTCATTTTGATATGCTTCTGGAAGATAAGCAATGTATCCTCTATAAGGACCATCTAATGCATTTGGGAGACCACTTTTTGGCTCACAACCTGGAGCCGGGCATGCCCAAATTATTGCCGTAGATAAAGGTTGTTGTGCAGATGAAAATTCTGTTCGACTTTGTACAGTCCCCAAACCAAAACTAAGCTTTAAAGTTGGAGTAGGCAAAAGAGTAACATTAGCCCTACCATTAAGACCTCTTTTCCAGTTATAATCCACAATCCCATTCTCATCATTCCAACCTCCAGAAACATAGTATGTGTGGTTATCTCCACCGCCACTAATATCTATGTTGTAAGCACTAATTGATCCTTCTTGGAACCAATCCATTCCATTTTTTGCATCTTCTTCGATAACATTAACCTCAATAATATCACCTGGCGTATTTCCATCAACACCCGTACTAGTATAAAACACTGGCATAAAATATTCTTTAGGGTCTTTAGGAAGGTTATTTGTTCCGCTTTTTGCCACAAACGATATTTTAGCTTTTCCTTTTTGACCTTTTTTAGTAATAATTGATATCACGCCATTTGATGCTTCAGTTCCATATAGTGTAGCTGCAGCAGGTCCTTTTAAAACTTCGATTTTTTCTATTTCTTCCATGTTAAAATCGTTAATTCTAGAAGGAGCTTGAGCATAGTCAAAACCTACACCACCAAATCTTGTTTCATTATCCATACCATTTACTCTAACACCATCTACAACAAGAATTGGAGTTCCAGCAAGAGTCATAGAGCTTACACCTCTAATTCTAGAAGTTCCACCAGTACCAACTTCGCCGCCATTATCCATAATTCTTACACCTGGAATTGTAGCACTAATCATATTTGTAATATCAGGACGGGGTGCTAATTCAAGCAAATCATCCACATTTAGAGAGGCAATAACATTACCGAGTGCTTTTTTCCTTTGTTCGCCAGCAACACCTGTTACAACGACCTCATCAAGACCTACGGCAGATCGTTTCAATGCAAAATCTAATGTTGTTGTAACACTTAGATCAATGTCTTGGGAAATAGACGCGTAGCCTATATAGTTTGCAATGATAGTTACTGAACCATCTGTAGGTATATTAGTAATCCTATAGACTCCATCTGCATCTGTTGCAGAGCCAAGACTAATGCCTTTTACGATAACATTAGCACCTAATAGAGGTTCACCCGTAACCGCATCTGTTACTTTACCTGTAACACTATTCTGGCCGTAGAGACCGCTTAAAAAAAGCAAAACAATCCAGTTAGAACTATACTTTTTTATCATTTTGTAACTCCCTATTTATTCCTCTTTTAATTCAATTTCAATTTTCGGATTAACCAACAAAATTTGGTAATTTTGAGTAAACCACCATAAAAGTTGGATTCCCTCCCTATCCGAATGTATTGCAGTAACAGATAAAAAACAATTATTATTAAATTTGTATAATATAATCATTTTTTTGAATTTCTTTTCATTAGCCTTATCCACATATTATTGTTGGAATTAGCTCTCCTCTAATATTAATAGAATCTGTGAGATATATTAGAGCGCAAGAAATTTTTATTTTTTTACTGTCTGATCGGTTCAGCCGTAAGCGCATCTATCAGCAATTGCCTCAGTGCTTTATAATTGGTACTGTCTGTAATGGTAGGCTCAGGATTAAAATCAGTCAGGTTCATCCAAGCATAAAATTCCCCATTAGGTTTAAAAACATATAAGTCCCTTAAGGTGATCTTCCATTTCTCCCAGATCTGATATTGATCATTATCACTTCCCCACGGCAATGTATTCCCTTTTACCATTTGATTAATTGGTACATCGGAGTCCGCGATACTATTCAGACCCATGATAGCAATATTTTCATATCCACTAGTATTCAAATCATTGCTCATATCATCCAGAACATCGAACCGATGCTTACATAGTCCTCACCCAGGATCACCAAAATAGTATGCTGATACTTTACCATAATAAAAAGGTGGTCCGACCTTTTCACCATATGTTGATGAATTCGGATTTAAATCCTCGATCAAAAAAGGGGCAAAATCTAAATCTTCCATTGCCACTATTTTATCTTCGCAAGATACCCAAAGCATTACCGAGAATAAAGCAAGAATGAATTTCATATTTTTATTATTTATCATCTTTTACCTTGTTGAAGTATACTGGATTACCATCCAAAAACCTCTCCATAATATGAGCTTCATTTTTTGCATTGAAATGGAAAGTAATAAATTCATTGCCATATCTTGCACGCTCCCTTGGTTCATCCCATCGTGCTCGAAAAGTATCATAATGCCAATGATTTAATGTTCCATTTAAAGCATCTCCTCGAGAAATGATTAGTTTATTGTCACTAGTAGATATTGTCATGTCACCATAGAACTCATGATTGTAGTCGCCCACATATCCTGAGTTTTGTAATCTCGTTTCTGTACGGAAAACTCTTCGAGAATCAACATCATTTCTTAAACTGTCATAACGAGCCATACTTTCATTATAAGACTTTTTACCATCGGCTGACCAATCGATATCATCTTCTAAACCCATAAAGGCATCAATAATTTCATAACCTACTAATGTGGATGCGCGACTGCCCCCATTATTAACGACTACCCATCCTAAATCAAGATCCGAGATAAAGCCAATCCAAGTTATAAAACCATCAATACCACCTCCATGACTAACCATTTTATGGCCTCTATAATCTGAAACTCTAAACCCTAAGCCGTATAAACTAAAATTTGTTACTTTATTTGTGCCAGAATAGGACATATGCATTTGGGGTGTATGCATTTCATTCATTACTTCTTCACTTAATATTCTTTTTCCTTCAAACTCACCCTTATTCATATTTAATCTTATCCAATTAGCCATTTCTAGTGCATTTGAATAGACCGATCCTGCTGGGGCAATATTGTCCAAGTTGCGATCTTCAATAGGCTGAAGCTTACCATCAACTCTTGCATGCGGAGTGGCAACATTACTTCTTTTGGCCAAATCTTTAAGGTTTGTGACACTTGTTCTCATTTTGAGAGGTCTAAAGAAACGTTTATACATTACATTATCCCAAGTATCACCATGTATTTCACCTGAGACCAATCCTGCCGTTAAATACATTAGATTTTGGTAATTGTAGGTGGATCTAAAACTGTATGCAGGTTTGAGATAGCGTATGCTATGAAACACTTCTTGTAGATTCATTGCAGATCCAAACCAAATTTGATCACCTCGGGTTAATCCACTTTTATGCGTCAAGATATCACGAACTCTCATCTCAGCCGTCGCATATGCATCATACATACGGAAACCGGGCAATACATCTATAACTCGATCATCCCAACTTAGTTTACCCTCATCAACAAGCATACCCAATGTGGCAACTGTCATTCCTTTGGTTGTGGAACCAACCGCAAATAATGTCTTTTCATCTACTTTAGCTGACTTACCTAATTCACGAACACCAAATCCATTTGCATAAATGACTTCATCACCTTTGATAATCGCTACCGCCATTCCAGGAATATCCCAATCTTTACGAATCTGTTCAATTTGCTGTTCTAATCCTTGAGGTATAGACTCCTGCTGCATTCCTTGAACATATGTAAGCATAAATAAAAATAATGCTGTAGAGATCATTGATTTTGTTAGTTTATTGTATTTTTTCATTTTAGTCCTCCTAATCTAATTTATTAAAATATGTTGGATTTCCATCCATGATTCTTTCCAACACAGCAGCTTCATTTTTCATATTAAAATGAAAAGTAATGAATTCATTTCCTCCTCCGCAGCATCCTCTGACTCTATCTGCTAATAAATCCCATCTTACACGGAAAGTGTCATAGTGCCAGTGATTTAAAATACCCTGCAACTTATTTCCTCTAGATATAAAAAGTTTTCCATTTTTTTCATTAATTATCAAGTTACCATAAAATTCATTTGAGTATTCACCTGTATAACCAGAATTATCCAGGCGAAGACTGGTTCCGTTAACACGGTTAGATACTATATCAGCCAATAAACTATCGGAAACTTGATATCCATATGATGGATTATCCTTCTGATATTCCATCTCCAACTTAGACCAATCAATTTTATTATTTACATTTAAAAAAGCATCGATAATCTCAGTTCCAACCACCTGGGTCATACCAATACCACCATTATTCATTACAACCCATCCTACGTTTATTGATGGAACAAAACCAATCCAAGTACTAAATCCATCTAAATAACCTCCATGACTAATGCGCTTATGTCCTCTGTAGTCATCTATTAACCAACCAAGACCATAGGTTTTAAAATTCGTGACTTCTTCTTCCTCTGGAAATCTTGGATTAAATTTATAATGCATCTGGGGCGTATGCATTTGATTCATCACTGATTCACTTAATATTCTTTTTCCTTCAAACTCACCTTTATTCATATTTAGTCTAACCCAATTGGCCATTTCTAATACATTTGAATAAACCGCTCCAGCAGGAGCAATACCATCAGCTTTACGATGAGTTATTGGCTTAAAATTTCCTTCTGAAAAAAATCCATTTTCTTTGGCATGAGGCGTTGCTACATTACTACGTTTATTAATCTCAATTGTCGTTGACAGACTCCTTCTCATATTTAATGGTTTAAATAATCGTTTATACATTACGTTATCCCAAGTATCGCCATGTATTTCCTCAGATGCTAATCCTGCCACCAAATACATTAAATTACTATAATGGTATTTTGATCTAAAACTGTATGAAGGTTTTAAATAACGAACTTGATGTAAAACTTCTTCTCTAGAAATAGGAAACTCAAGCCACGCTCCATCACCTCTAGACAAACCACTTTTATGGGTTAATAAATCGCGAACTCTCATCTCAGCAGTTGCATATGAATCATACATACGGAAACCAGGTAAAACATCTATAACCCGATCATTCCAACTTAGTTTTTCTTCATCTACAAGCATACCCAAAGTAGCAGCAGTCATTGCTTTTGTCGTTGAAGCAACTGCAAAAAGTGTCCTTTCATCTACTCTTGCAGACTTACCTATTTCGCGAACACCAAATCCTTTCGCATAGATAACTTTATCATCTTTGATAATTGCTACTGCCATTCCAGGTATATTCCATTCTTTATAAATATTTTCAATACGTTTTTCTAATCCTTCTGATATTGATTCTTGAGCAACACCATTAACGACGGTAAATAAGATTAATATCAGTATAATATTCTTGGATATAATTTTGATATTACTGTTTTTCTGCATTTAGCTACACTCCTTCAAATTTAAAATTTTCTATACTGATCATTTATTTTATTTCCAAGCTGTAAGTACTTTTTGCTCTTTTTTATAATCAAGACCTGCCTTTGGTTTATTCCTTCTTTCTGCAGGAAGGCCTTCCCACCAGTTAAAAGTATCTTTTACTGTTTCTACCAGTGGTCTGTAGGTCAATCCAGCCTTAACAGATTTAGTATTATCAAAAGAGCCAAATCCATCCCATTCTCCGCCTTCAGGCATCCAAGTTGTCATTTCCATCCATGGTCTAACTTCATTTTTAGTGAGGAATTCTTGATCTACCCATGTAAATGAAATATCATTGCTTACCACAGCTCTCATACCATAAAGTAATTCAGCCATACTTAATCCTGATAAAGGACCTACTCCACTGAATGTACCGTTAGTTCTATTTTCAATTAAATGAATCATAAACTGGGAAAGGTCTCTCGCATCTATATATTGAACAGGACGATTCATACTCCCAGGTGCTAAGACTTCTCCGCCTTTTTGTATTCTAACTGGCCAATAAGTAAATCGATCTGTTGTATCCCCAGGACCAACAATTAAATGGGGTCTGACAATGATTGCCCGTTCCTTAAAAACATCACGCGTTACATCTTCACACAATGCTTTTAATGGCCCATATAGACTCCCATCTTCTTTATCAGGTGTATCTGTAGTTGCAACAGGATCATCTTCATTTAATCCTCGCTTTGTAAAACTAGCATGTACGCTTAAAGTAGAATTAAATAGATACGTATCCACATTATCTTTTAAAATATCAGCTGTTTGTCTCACCCATCTAGGATAAACAGCATAATTATCAATGACTGCATCCCATTGGCGACCCTTCAAGGCTTCTAAATTGTCATTGCGATCGCCTACCAGTTTTTCTACTTTCTTAAATAGTTCTTTATGAACCGTTGATTTCGTTTTACCTCGATTAAAAATAGAAATAGAGTGTCCGCGATCCATGGCGTATTTAATTAGATGAGGACCTGTGAATGCAGTGCCACCTAAAATGAGGATTTTTAAAGATTTTTTTGCTTTTTTGGTCTTTTCTGTATTTATACTATTTGCATAAGACAAACCTAAACCTAATGCGGCAGCAGCGGCTCCGCTTTTGATCATGAATTCTCTTCTAGATGATTTCATTTTTATGCTCCTTCTATTCCTATTTTGAAATTATGTTAATTTAACCTTGGCATTCATTTTTTCATTCTCATTACCCAGTCTAAAAGATACCCACGCCCAAATCAACGCAAGTGGGACACCAATAAATGCGATACCTGCTAATCCAACACCAAAGGCTCTGAGTCCGCCAAAAAACCAAGCGCTCACAGCATCCCCGCCTCTATATATTGAGGTATCAATAAAATTCTTTGCCTTGTACTTTTCTTCTCTTCCGAGGGAAACATACAGCATTTCACGCGCCGGCTTCATGATAGCATAATTCCCCGCCCGTCGCAATACTTGAACCACAATAAGAACAGGTAAAATTGGTGATAAACCTAAAATAAATAGCCCTATAGCTAAACCAATAGGAATTATCATTAGCGTTTTACCCAAGCCAAAATAATTAATGATTTTTTCAGTCAAAAATACCTGTGTTACAATAGTTAAAATATTCACAGCAAAATCCATCCCAGCAAAAATTGCTGTGCGTTGGGAAGGATCAGAAATATTCATTTTAATAATTTCGGCTTGTTGGAGATACAAAAATGTTGAAAGAGTAGTATATAAAAGCATTAATAGACATATACCTATCAAATAATTAGACGTTGCAACAAGTTTTATACCAGCAAAAGGGTTTCCACCTATGGGCATGCTCATATTTTTAGTATACTCAGGGGATTTATCTTTATTTAAAGATAGTTGCCATTGATTCAATTTTTTTACAGAAATTATTGCCCCAGTTAATAACAATGCCGATAGGATCAACAAATTAGTGGGACCAGTAAATTTTACTAGAAACAATGTTAGGGCAGGTCCGGAAATAGCTCCGATCGTTCCCCCTGCAGCAATATATCCATATAATCTTTTGGCTTGGCTATTGGAAAAAATATCTGCCATAAAACTCCAAAAAACTGATATAATAAATAAATTATATACACTTGCCCATATATAGAATGCTTTAGCAATATGAGTATGATTTAAGTCGCTGGAAAAAAGTAAAAAAAAGGTGATTATAAGTGAAATAAAGAGCCCATAAACATAGGGAATGAATTTTTCCCTGGGATACTTAGATGCCACCCATCCGAAAAAGGGTACGGCAATGAACATCACCAAAAAGGTTCCGGTAAAAAGCCAAGGTAAATTTTCAACACCACCAGCAATTCCCATCTCATCTCTTAGTGGCCGAATTATATAGTAACTTGTTAAAAGACAAAAAAAGTATGTAAAAGCCCATACAAGTCCTTTTATCTCTGATGGTTTTATTTTTTCTTTAATTGTCACTCAATAATATTATTCTATTTCATTTATTCTATTTCATTTATACTATTTTCTATCAGTACTGCGTTCGATATATTTATCGAGCCAGTTCAATATTCTAGGAGATACATCCATTAGTAATTTAGGCTCTCTTGGGCCATGTGGAGTCCGTGGATATACCGCCATTTCAGTTTGCACACCTCTCCTCTTTAACGCAACATAAAATTCCTGCCCCTGTGTGAAAGGTACTCGAAGATCATTTTCACCATGCAAAATTTGGGTAGGCGTAACCACATTTTTTATGCGATACATTGCTGAATGTTTTTCATAGGTTTCATAATCATCCCAGAATTCGCCACCCATATGCGCAACTAAATAGTCAGGTATATCAGTTGTGGTTGTCATACTGATTAGATTGGGCAGTCCTGCGCCCATACTTGCTGCTTTGAAACGATCCGTTCGGGTTACAACAAAAGATGTCATATATCCACCATAACTCCAACCCATCACAGCCAATCTTTTTGGATCAGCCACACCCATATCAATAACTTTATCTACACCAGACATAATATCTTCGTAGTCACCGAAACCCCAGTCCTTAAAGTTTGCATAGCGAAAATCTTTACCATATCCAGTACTTCCACGCGGGTTTGGTCTAAGTACAGCATAACCATTATCCGTAAAATATTGGATGGTATAAATACCTGGATTACCTGTGAAACTCTGAGTAAACACTCCTGCGGGTCCACCATGAATAATAAGGGCCAAAGGATATTTTTTTCGTTTATTATAGTTTGCAGGATAGCTCAACAACCCCTCTATTTCCAGGCCATCTTTTGATTTCCATTTTATTAATTCAGTCTTTGTGATAGTTGGTAAATCTAAATCAGAATTAAAATTGGTAATCTTTTTTGTTTTTAGACCTTTCAATAACCCGGAAAATACTTCACTAGGCTTATCAACAGTTTGTTTTACAAAAATTATTTTTGTTTCATCATTACTGATTGCAGGTGATGAAACGATCCCTTCATAATCAAGTAATGCATTAATTGTTTTTCCTTGAACACCAATTTTATATATCTGGGACTGAGTGCGATCAAGATCACTTACATAAAGATGCTGACTGTCTGAGGACCAGTTAATTATGCCAGCTCTACCTCTGTTAGGAGTTTCAGCAAGTTTTTTTGGTTTGCCTCCATTTGATTTAATTACAAATATATCACTTAAACCAATTTCTTCCCGCTTTCCGCCATTTGAAACAAATGCAATTAATTTACCATCTGGAGAAAAAGAAGGACTAGTATCAACACCTTCCCAATCCACTAAGGTTTTTACTTTTTTATTGGACAAATTAACAATGGATATGTCCCCCGAACCAAATCCACTGTTAAAGGTAGGTTCAGGTCGGTGTGAAAAAACAATTTTTTTACCATCAGGAGACCAATCAAAACCAGTAATATCATAAGCCCCATTGGTGAGTCTAGTTGCCTTGGTAGTATCTGATTTTGAATTAAACTTTTTAGTATAAATGTGTGAAAGTTTAAAATTTTGATCAACTAGGATCACATCTCTTTTTTCCTTTTTGTCCTTTTCTTCTTCATCAGTTAAAGGATCTTTCATCAAAAAGGCAATGGTTTGACCATTTGGAGACCAATGGAATGCCCCAACACCTTCTTTCTCATGTGTAAACTGCCAAGGGCCTCCTCCAGCAATATTCATGATCCATAGTTGTGGCTTATCTGTTCTTTGGCTTATGAATGCCAAGTACTTTCCATTAGGTGAAAAACGGGGCCGGTTACTTGATTTTTTATCATATGTAAATTGTACTAAATCAGAACCATCAGAATTTGTAACCCAAACTTGACTTAAATATTCAGATTGTTCACCTTCAATAAGCGCTTCCCTAACAACAAAAGCAATTTTATCACCCTTGTCTGAAAAATTTAAATCTGAAATTTGCTTTAACTGGATACTTGTTTCTGGAGTCCAATTTTGTGACTGCACATTTACAGCCAGTAGTAGGATCGAAACAGAGATTAACTTCTTAATATTGAACATTATTTTTCTCCTTTGTGATTAAATTTATTGAAAAAGAAAATAGTCATGTATTGATCTAGCTACATGTGCAATTGCTCGTTCTCTTTCAGGAATACTCAAATCAGAATCTTTAACAAATGCAACTACCACAACATTTCCTTTATTTTGGGGCAGACGGATAATACCAACATCATTAGTCGTTGCACCAATTGTTCCTGTTTTATGCGCAACATATGTTCCCTGAGGCAATAATCCTTTTAATCTACCTTCTCCAGTTTGGCATCGACTCATTATATCAACCAATAGTTCAGAACTTTCTTTTTTGAGGATTTTGTTCGACCATATCATCTGTAATAATTCTGCCATTGCTTGCGGAGTTGCTGTATCACGTAGATCTTTTCCGAACTTTTCACTTGCTTCCATTACGACTTCTTTTGGAAGACTATTATATTTTTCCATGAATTCTTTGTTCGAAGTTGCTCCGCCTTCCAATTTAAGCCCTAACCAATCTCCGATAAGACTAATGGTAGATCGATCAATAGACATGTCTCGAATTTTATTTTTTTTCAACATGCTTTTTACTTTTTTCGCACCACCAGCAGCATTCAAACAAATATCTGTCGCACTATTATCACTTAGAATCATCATTAACTCTAATTGATTCCTTAGAGACAATTGTACGCCTGGTGCAACAAACAAGTTTGATAAAATGCCACTGCCTGGATGTTGATCCTTGGGTTGTACAACGATCATATCATTAAGGTTTAGTTCTCCTTTTTCCACCCTTTTTAACAATTGGACAGCTATCGGTACTTTATAAGTACTCGCGAGAGGATATCTCTCATTGTTATTAACATAGAGTCTTTGATCTGTTTCCAAATGAATAACTCCTATACCCATTTTACCGCCGGATAAATCAGCTAATCTTGATAACTCCGTTTCTAATCCTTTTAAATTGTCTTGAGCAATCAAATATGTTGGGTGCAAAACAAATATTACGATTAAACAGCAAATTGAAATTAAATTGGACTTAATCTTTAATATTTTTTTCTTTCTAATTTCTTTCATAACGATTCCCTGAGTTATATTTATTGATCCAGCCCATGATATGCTGGAGCTTACTTAAGTGATGGCTGGGGCGAACAGAAATTCCATGAGGTTCATCTGGAACTCGCACTAGCGTAGATTGCACGCCTAATAATTGCAATGCCGCATAATACTGTTCTGAGTCCGGCATTGGTGTTCGATAGTCTGCCTCTCCAGTTAGAACCATTGTAGGTGTTTTTACATTCTTTACTACTGATAATAGATTCTTACTCTCATATAACTCTGCATGATCCCAGGGCATTCCAGGGAACCAGTAGCCTGCAACCCTAGGAATATCTGAGTAAAGAGCAAAGCTATACCAGTTGATCACTGGATATACCGTTACTGCTGCTTTAAAACGGGTGGTCCGACCAATCATCCAGCAGGTCAATACACCACCGCCACTTCCGCCAGTAACAAAAAGATTATCTTCATCAATATAACCCTTCTTTATAACCGCATCTACACCAGAGTTAAGATCATAAAAATCATCTCCAGGGTAATCATGATGGATTAATTGAGCAAACTTCTCACCATAGCTTGTACTGCCACGAGGGTTCGTATAGAGTACTACATACCCTTGAGCTGCCATTAATTGCTTCTCCAGGTCAAAGCGATCACCGTAATTAGCAAAAGGTCCGCCATGGATTTCTAGAATCAATGGATATTTTTTCGAAGGATCAAAGCCCGGCGGTTTGATGATCCAGCCCTGGATATCCAAACCGTCATGGGAAGACTTATACCAGATCTCTTCCACCTTGCCAAGTTCTTTGCCAGCTAAAATATCTTCATTTATTGATGTAATAACTTTCGGTTTACCTCCTTTAATATTCCCAACAGCAAGATTTATAGGAAACTCTGGACGTGAATATGTGTAAACATAATTTCCATTTGAAGACATACTAAACTCACCGCCGCCACCATATGCCATCACATATTTCCCGCCACCATTATTAGTCAATATCTTTGTTTTGCCATTTAATGTAGTTTTCGCAAGTTTTGTGTTACCTTCATTATCATATAAAAAGAAAATGTTTTTCCCATCTGACGACCAACTAAGACTACGCACACTACGATCTAGTTTTGTTTTAACCTTTCGGATTTTTTTTGTTTTTAGATTCATCACATACATATGAGAAATTTGAGTCGCCATCTTTTTATCATCGTAACCAGTGTACGCTAAATATTTTCCATCCGGCGATGGCGTAGGATCAACATCTTGACCAAACCTATTCGTAAGACGGTCGATCGAACCATCAGCAATACTTATTTGATAAATTTCGCTTTCAGGTGTTGCCTCCCAATCGTCTTGTAAGTTTGTTGAGGCATAAATATACTTACTGTCCTGAGACCATACCGTCTGGCCACCTCTGTATGAGGCAAAATTAAACCGCCCAGAAGTTAACTGACGCGCAGTACCACCTTCCGATGGCACAACAAATAAATGTTTATAACCCTTCAAATAACCAACACCATCAAATCGATACACCAAACGATCAATTACTTTAGCCGGTGCTGCCCATTCCGCTCCCGCAGGAGGGGTGGGAAGATCCGCTTTAAAATCTGCACCTTGTGGAACCGTGCCGTAAAATGCAACATGCTTGCCATTAGGAGACCAGCTGATACCGTGGGGACCTGTCTGCACATTAGTCAAAATAGTGGTCTCGCCTGTATCCATCCAGCGTTTATGGATCTGACCAGATCCTGAGGAACTGGATACATAGATTATTTGTTTGCCATCCGGAGACCAGCGAGGCTGACTGTTACCACTCTGTCCACTGGTAAGGGGACGGTTATTGGTTCCATCAAAATTAATGATCCAGATATTAGAGTAACGTTTGTCACTCATTACATCACTGCCAGAACGAACGTACAAGATCTTAGAACCGTCGGGGGAAATCTGAGGATCCGATACACCTTCCATCTCAAAAATATCCATTGGTTTAATTACATGATCATCCGCATGAAGCAGTGAAAGAGCAATTATAAATGTACCAAAATAAAATTTTAGCTTTTTGAAAATTAGCATTCTTGCCTCCTTGGATTAATTATTATATTTATTGATCCAGCCCATGATATGCTGGAGCTTACTTAAGTGATGGCTGGGGCGAACAGAAATTCCATGAGGTTCATCTGGAACTCTCACCAGTACTGACTCCACGCCTAGTAATTGCAACGCCGCATAATACTGTTCTGAGTCCGGCATCGGTGTACGATAATCTGCCTCGCCCGTTAACACCATAGTAGGCGTTGTTACATTCTTTACGACCGATAATAGATTTTTACTTTCGTATAGCTCCACGTTGTCCCAGGGCATTCCAGGGAACCAGTATTTTCCTGTCCAAGGAATATCTGAGTAAAGGACAAAACTGTACCAGTTGACCACCGGATATACCGTAACCGCTGCCTTGAAGCGTGTGGTCCGGCCAATCATCCAACAGGTCAATACACCACCGCCACTTCCGCCAGTAACAAAAAGATTATCTTCATCAATGTAACCCTTCTTTATCGCTGCATCCACTCCAGAGTTTAAATCATAAAAATCATCTCCGGGATAATCATGATGGATCAACTGAGCAAACTTCTCCCCATAGCTGGTGCTACCTCGGGGGTTGGTATAGAGCACCACGTACCCTTGCGCTGCCATAAGTTGTTTTTCCAAATAAAAACGATCACCATAATTAGAAAATGGGCCACCATGGATTTTAATTATTAGAGGATATTTTTTTGATGGATCAAAACCAGGCGGTTTGATGATCCAGCCCTGGATATCCAGTCCATCATGAGAAGATTTATACCAGATCTCTTCTACCTTGCCAAGCTCTTTATTCGAAAACAAATCTGCATTTACAGAAGTAATCACATTCGATTTGCCGGCCCTTATATTTCCGACTGCAAGATCTGAAGGAACATCTGGACGAGTAGTCAGAATAACAAATTTCCCATCAGCGGCTAAAGAATAACCACGACCAACACTGGAAGTTATTATGTTCGTTTTACCTTTTAATGTGGTTTTAGCTAATTTTGTGTTACCTTCTGTCGCATAAGTAAAAATGATGTTTTTTCCATCACCAGACCAACTGAGGTTGGAAACACCTCGGTCAAGTTTTGTTTTAACCTTTCGGATTTTTTTCGTTTTTAGATTCATCACATACATATGAGAAATTTGAGTGGCCATTTTCTTATTATCAAAACCGGTATAAGCTAAATGCTTCCCATCAGGCGAAGGTGTGGGGTTCCCATCAGGACCATTTCTATCCGTAAGCTGATCCATTGAACCATCTGCAGCATTGATCTGATAGATATCACTTTGACGATAGCCTTCTGCTTCCCAATCATCTTGTAAATTGGTTGAGGCATAAATATACTTACTATCCTGAGACCATACCGTCTGGCCACCTCTGTATGAGGCAAAATTAAACCGCCCAGAAGTTAACTGACGCGCAGTACCACCTTCCGATGGCACAACAAATAAATGTTTATAACCCTTCAAATAACCAA
>Ga0187833_10001054_pt1 | contig 32229 bp, 25 predicted proteins | sample ETNtaG_37_FD_167968 | JGI IMG/M metagenome (GOLD analysis project Ga0187833, IMG submission 167968) | Marine microbial and viral communities from oxygen minimum zone, Eastern Pacific Ocean - ETNP2014_SV_400_PacBio MetaG (Illumina Assembly) | ecosystem: Environmental > Aquatic > Marine > Hypoxic...
CGCCTAGCCAATGTCCAACAATAGCCCCTAGAACGGAAGATATTGTAGCAATAACTGCAAACCAAATAGCCAGTGATGGTTGAAGTACACTCATCGGGATCAATAACGGATCAGGAGGGATAGGAGAAATTATTGATTCTACAAAGGCCCCGATAGCGAGAATTGCAATGGCCCAGTCGCTCTCAGCAAAGCTCTGAAACCAGATTGTTAAGTCATGAAAAATATCCATGGAAATTCAGCCAGTTAAACTAGGCCCACTCTCCTAAAAACCTCCTCGATATTCGATGGATCCGCAATTCGTTGTCCTCCATCAATTTCACTGACAACAGCGGTGATTGCAGAGTTTACAGGAGTTGGGATGCCGTGGATCCTGCCCTGTTTTGATATATATCCATTCATGAACTCAATTTCTGTTCTCCTGCCCTTGGTTACGTCCTGTGACATAGAAGATTTCCAGTCTCCTCGTTCAGATCCTGGCAGGAACTTGGCATCCAATTCCTCAAAGATATCTCCACGATCAGCATCTGCCCATTTTTCGGCGGGTACGCCTTTAATTGGTTCTATATGAAAGTTGCCCGCGAGACCAACTTTGCAAGCCTCTTTGGAGATCTCAACTTGCAATCGCCGAGCTTCCGGGATCTCAGCCGCTCCCGACGATCCCAGGCCAGTCATTGCAGTTATTGGATTTGAAGAAGCATTTGTAACTAATTTTGACCAACGTTCTCCCCAAATGTTTGTGGTCGCTCTTGATCCATCAATACACGATAACAGTTCAGCAATCTCTTCTGCGCGAGGAGTAATTCTCCCGTGTAATTCGCCTACTCGAAATACGTCATGACCTCGTTCCCGCCCGGGTTGTCCACCTCTATTAACAAGTGCAGGTTCCCAAAGACCAACGGTAATGCTTGACATCACACAACCTATAGCCCGTTCAAAGCCAACAATTGATGCCAACTTTAAATCGTTCATACAGTTCTGATTATCCACCACCACACCATCATTTCTCAGCAATCTTTTCGCAAAGTGGGCAACCCATTCAGTGTCATATGACTTGACTGCCAAGAATATGATGTCGAATTTTTGGTTTATCTGCATGGCATCAGAAAAATGATGAGCATTTACCGAAACATTAAAAGGTCCCTGGCATCCAGTAACATTTATCCCCCCTGATCTCATAGCGTCAACATGCTCTCCCCACATATCCAAAATCGTAACGTCATGCCCTTCCCTGGTTAAAAAAGCACCAATATAGCTCCCGGCAGCTCCAGCTCCTACAATAGCCATCTTTTTTGTCAACGGTACACTCTCCTTATCTCATTCCCTCAGGGGCCTCTTAATTCAACTTCTATTTCCTCTGACGAGTCCCCGTACCGGACATTTGCGACATATGTTTTACCCCCTTTAGGAAAGGTTATCAATTCTCCTTCCTCCGTTGCGACGCTTATCGATTCAGAGCCGGCCAACACCTCTATTGGCAATTCTGAATTGTGCTTGAGAGATCCCACCAAAATTTCCTGCTCTAGAAGAGCCTTTAGCGCAGCGCTCTTCGTAACAATATTGAAGCTTATGGTGTTGCCAGGGACGAGTTGAGCCATCTTGGCATGATCAGCCGTTATCACAGTACCAATTTTTGCATAGCCTCCGGTTGTGCCACGGTCTGCCGATAGGATTATTGGAAGACCGTCACCTGGAACTTGTATGGCCCCAAATGCTGTACCATCGGACACTACATCTGCCGAACCATTGTGTATAAGCGGAGAGCCCTCAAGCCTGATTCCCATTCGGTCGGAGTTCACAGAAACCGTATATTGGCCTTCACTGAGGATCGCAAGGGACTCCTCCGAAAATAGATTGTCTTGAGGCCCCAGCAGAATCCTTAATAAGGAATTTTCAGTGTATGCAGGTGGGTTCTCTATTCTTTGTACAGCTAGTCCTGAGGAACTGGGCTCCCCCATGTAGAGAGTGTCTCCTTGCCTCAATGCTCTTCCTTCCACACCACCAAATGTACCTGGTACGTAAGTGGAAGCACTTCCCATTACCACTTCGAGATTTTCACAAGATAGTCCACCGCTAAACGAAATGTATGCCCTGGCTCCTGTACGAGGTCCTTCAAAAGAAAGAACGCTACCCGCTGCCACATTAATTGCAGACCAGTTCCTGACGGGCTTTTGATCTAAAAGGGGGCCAAGATCTCCACCAGTGATGGAAATTATTGTGTCTGAATCAAATTGCAATCGCGGCCCAAACAGTGTTGATTCAAGTAATGGAGAGTTCTCCGGGTTTCCTACAAGTAAATTTGCGCATCTGAGAGCTAACTTATCCACAGCTCCCGATTCTGGTACTCCGAACCTTTGGTATCCAAACCTTCCAAAATCCTGCACGGTTGTAAATGTGCCCGGTTGTAATACGTTTATCAACCGACGATCACCTCCAATTCGTAGGAATTTGATTGCACAGCATTGCTAATTTCGTCGAATTCTTTTTCAGATTTGATTGGAACGAAGCGAAGATGATCCCCAGGCCGAAAAATGGCAGGATCGGTTCTATAAGGATCAAATAGAACTATCGGGGTACGGCCAATTAAACGCCATCCTCCGGGGCTTGATACGGGATAAACCCCTGTCTGACTACCAGCGATCGCCACCGACCCCACCGGTACCTCAGTCCTGGGACTATCTAGTCTCGGGCAATGCAACTCTTCACTCAGCCCACCAAGATAAGGGAATCCGGGGCTGAATCCTAACGCGTAAACCCTATAGTCGGAGCCACTATGAATTCTGACCGCATCTTCTTGACTTAATCCAGTGATAGTGCAGACGGAATCCAAATCCGGCCCAAATTCCCCACCATAAAGGGTTGGCAGCACGACTGTTCTACTACCTACATCGCTTTCTGAGGTGTGATACTGCATTAAATTTCTAACGCTTTGTTCAAGGCTTTTGTCAGACAAAATAAACGGGTCGTAATGGATTACTATTGAGCTGTAGGTAGGAACTATTTCCCTGACGCCCGGCCAGTCCGATTTCATTAAATCATCTGTAAGAATTCTGACCTGGTCATTGGTATCTGTACTAATGCCTTCACCCATGTTAACCATTAGGGCAGAGTCCCCCATTGAGGCAAAGTTGGGGAACACTACCTCTTGATCACCGAAATTCTCAGAACTTTGTCTGACATCACCAGAAGTTGTCATACTATTTCGGACAATGGCGTCACCGATACCCCTTCCTGTTCAAATGCGGACCGTAAACTCCGGGCCATATCTACGGCTCCTGGCGTGTCACCATGAAGACATATGCTATCGGCCATCACTTCAACTTCGACCCCTTCTACAGATCTGATCTTTCCTTCCTTGACCATAAGTAAACTTCTTTCGACAACTTCTGACGTGTCATGGATCACCGAACCAGGTAGAGAACGAGAGACAAGAGTTCCGTCACTGTTGATCGCCCTGTCAGCAAAGACTTCCCGGGCTACCCTCATACCCAACCCCTCTGCGACATCTATCCATTTTGATCCTGATAATGCGAGCAAAACAGCGTCAGATTGGACTTCGAGCACAGCTTCGCAAATAGATTTTCCCAGTTCTACATCATTTACGGCTTGGTTGTACATAGCGCCGTGAGGCTTTACATGTTGCAACCTCTTCTCTGCTGTGAATGCGGACAAAGCTCCCGCCTGATAGACAACGTCATTCCTTACTTCCTCAGGAGTTGCAGCCATGTTTCTTCGGCCAAACCCGTTTAAATCAGGATAGCTAGGATGAGCACCAATACCCACACCATGTTCTTGCGCGAGACTTACCGTCTTCCTCATCCAAATTGGGTCACCGGCATGAAATCCGCAGGCGATATTAGCTGACGTAATGTACTTGATCACTTCTTCATCGAATCCCATCTTGTACATACCAAAACTTTCGCCCATGTCGCAATTGAAATCTATTCTTGAAGCCAATGCTCTCTCCTCGCCCAAAGATCATCTTTATTACTGGGAAGTAACCAATGGAACCTTCCACTATTCGAATTTTAACAAGATAGCAAGAGAAATTTCATACTGAAGCGGAAATCATGCAGCGAATCTGAGGATATCCGACTCGGTGCTAGCTATTGCCTATTTCCAAAGAATTAAATATCCACCTCACCCACCCACGTTGTCATCTACCAGTCCGATTTACCGGTCAGATTGAGTTTTTCCACGGTTCGGAGCATATTTTAGTTGAAAATACTTAAGGTTTTACTACACTGCCATCCGCTCTTCGTACAGTATCCCAGGCTCCTCCGTAGGCCCGGTCCTTGAAAGGAAATTTTGCTGCATTACTTTCATCTATATCTATACCTAATCCAGGCAGTCCGTTAGACCACATATATCCATCCCGCACTTCAGGACAACCTGGAAAAACCTCCTTTGTGTTTTCACCAAATATCGCATACTCCTGGATTCCAAAGTTGATGGTGTTCAAATCGAGCATTAAATTAGCAGCATGCCCCACAGGGGAAGTGTCTCCAGGCCCATGCCATGCCGTTCTAACATTGAAAGCCTCGCAGAGTGCAGCAAGCTTTCTTGCGGGGGTAAGCCCGCCTATCTGAGAAATATGAATACGCAAGAAATCAATCAACCTATCCTTTATCATCGGAATGACCTCATGGGGGTTGTTATATAACTCGCCCATGGCTATCGGCGTACTGGTTTGATTTCTCACCATCCTGAAATAGTCATTGTCTTCTGGAGAGAACAAATCCTCCAGAAAAAATAGCTTGAACTGTTCTACCTCTTTTGCAAAACCGACACCCTGTATTGGTGGAATTCTCTCATGAACATCATGAAGAATCTCGACGTCCCAGCCAACTGAAGAACGTATATGTTCGAATAACCCAATTGCTGACTTCATATAGGGACCCGGCTCGAAGATACCGCCCGGATGTGCATGCAGGGTTTCTGGCAGGTATTCAAACAGTCTGTCAGTCCCGAGTCTGGGACCAGATTGGCCGTCAGATACCAACGATTCAGATCCCTTGTTGCTGTATGTCGCATAACCTGGGGTGGCTACTTGCACGCGGACGTGGTGATATCCCTCATCAATAAATCTCAGTACGTTTTCTTCTACTTCTTTTTCATCGGTCCCATTGGCATGTACATATACCGCAGCGGAACTCCTGGCTTTTCCTCCGAAAAGATCATATACGGGCATACCTGCCTGCTTACCTTTAATGTCCCAGAGCGCCTGGTCTATACCACTGAGCGCATTATTAAGGACAGGTCCGTTTCTCCAATAGGATGAAACGTATGAGGCCTGCCAGATGTCTTCTATATCAGCAGTATCTTTGCCTATTAAGAAAGGTTTCAGGTAATCATTGATGGCACTGACCACAGCGGAAGGCCTTTGGGTGAAGGTGGCGCATCCAATCCCATACAAGCCTGGCTCATCTGTTTCTACTTTAACTATTACCAGCCTGATATTATCGGGCTCAGTTAAGATGACTCGAACATCTTTAATTCGTGTTTTACCCATATATAGAATCCTTGTTGAGCCTTAAGAAGTATATCTCTGAAAAGAGTGAGCTATCGCCATACAAATTTGGAAGGTAGGAAGGAATGTGAATACGACTCCAAGCTATCTTTCTTTAGCAATCTTTCCCTAGTTGTGCCTAAATTCATGATCCCAATTACTTAACTTTCTATAAATTTCCCAGGTCCCGGATGGAACGTTCCGTTAAGGTAAAAAGTCTGACAGTACAGGCAAATTCATTCGACATGAATCACCTGTAGAAAGAAAGGTCATGGAGCGACAGAAGGGATTTGAACCCTCGACCCTCTGCTTGGGAAGCAGATGCTCTACCCCTGAGCTACTGTCGCAACTTGACGCACGTTCAACGCGGTGAGATTGTAGCAATAAGAGTAACCTCACTCAACAAAGCAAAAGGGAGAAAACGATGGCATTAAAACCTCTCATATTGGAAATTGGGACTGGTATAGATCTTCATGGTCATAACGCGACTGAAGCTGCTCGAAGAGCCGTGTGGAACGCAGTCCACCAAAGCAGTCTGATGGGATTAGGCCTGTTCGGTCCCGACACCTCGAAGAACATGGTCGTAGAGGTAACGTTAGCGATATCCAGACCTGAGGAAGTCGATGAAGAAACTGTACTTGCTGTATTGCCTCACGGCAAAGGTAAGCTAAAAGTTATCAAGGGCGGACTGGAAATTGAAGGCCGTGAAGGATCAGGAGATTTCACGCTGATCGCTAATGCCGCGGTCATAGCAAAAATTGATGTCTGAAGGTCGGGTTCTGCTAGTTTCAAATCCACCACGATGGGAACGTTGACTTGTAGCAATGACTTTTCGGCCTATATAACTTGTTACTTACTTTACCAAACGTATGGGCGGCTAGAAATGTAAATGGGAGATTTAAATGAACTTTGGATTCGGTATACCAATGCGCGGGCAACTCGCAAACATGGAGTCGATATCAACAATAGTCAAGGGCGGCGAGGAACTAGGGTTCGATATCGTTACGATAAGTGACCACGTCGTCGTGCCTAAGGCGATTGACTCCATTTATCCCTACAATGAGACTGGAGAGTTTGCGGGGCAGGACACCGGTGAGTGCCTTGAACAACTGACTACCACAATGGCCATAGCATCGATCACAAAACGTCTTCGGCTGCTGACATCAGTCATGGTGCTCCCGCATAGAAGCCCCGTTCTCACAGCAAAAATTCTCGCCACTATAGACGTTCTCTCTGGGGGAAGACTGGATGTCGGCTGTGGCGTAGGGTGGATGAAAGAAGAGTTTGAGGCATTAGGTGCACCCAATTTTTCAGAGAGAGGCGCTGTAGGTTCTGAGTACCTTCGGGCATTCAAAGAATTGTGGACCAGTGACAACCCTTCTTTCCAAGGGAATTACTGCAATTTCTCTAACATCTCATTTCTTCCGAAACCCGTCCAACACCCTCATCCCCCTATCTGGGTAGGCGGGGAGAGCGCCCCTGCGCTAAAAAGGGCGGCTTCCCTCGGATCATGCTGGTATCCAATTGGATCTAACCCGAGATTTCCCCTTGACAGCGCCAAACGATTAAACACTCATATAGGGAGGCTCAGGGCTTACGCTGAAGAATTTGATCGGGATCCATCAGAGATCGACCTAGCCTTCAGCGCTAACTGGTATAACCTAGCCGATCCAAAAAATAGATCAGTTGCACGAAATCGATGGTTTACAGGTTCATCAGCCGAAATAGCTGAAGACATTGCAGCTATAGAAGAACTCGGGGTAAATCACCTTATTCTTAGTTTCTCAGGAGATACCACTACCGAAATATTGGATAAAATGTCTTCATTCGTGGGAGAAGTTGCCTCACGCCTTTAAGTAGATTATGAATTCCATGTCACTTATCCTATTGCTCGCTAACATGAATAAAATCAGGTACCTGAAAACAAACGGGTTTAATACGAACTCACCCGTTTGTCGTGTGTCTAACTAATCATCTGTTAATTATCGTAAGGTGCTAAAATAGGCACGCTATGTTTTTGAGGAACATCCAGACGTGCTGACTAGGCATCAGTATGGGTGTTCCATATAAAAAGGGCCAGTAGCTCAGCCGGTTAGAGCGCAGTCCTGATAAGACTGAGGTCCCTGGTTCGAGTCCAGGCTGGCCCACCAACTTTACGGAATTAGTTTGATAACTTCCATTAAACTTTTATAAGTAGCCGTTATTAAGAGGCACAAAATATGGCCCGTGTACCCTATGTGAAGCGAGACGATCTAAACGATCAAGAACAACCTATTTTTGATCAAATAGAAAAGACAAGAGGTCGTGTATCCAACGTTTTTGCGGCACTTTTGAACAACCCCGAAGCAACTAAGGCTGTAACTTCGGTAGGCGAATACATTAGGTATCACTCAAAACTAGATCCCATAATCAGAGAAACTGCTATTTTGACAACAGCCAAAGAATTGCAAAACAGCTATGAATGGGCACAACATGAACCTGTCGCCAGAGAAATAGGAGTCAGAGATGAGGTGATCAATTCCATCCTATCCGGCAAGGGTCCAATGGGATTGCCAGCAAAAGAGGGAATCTTCATCCAGTCGGCCAAGGAATTAGTTAAAAACGGCACCCTAACTTCCCGAACGTACCAGGCGCTTGAGCATCTGCTCGGGCCTCAAGTGACAATAGATTTTCTAGTCACCGTCGGATATTACTCAATGCTTTCAAGGCTCATACACTCATTAGATGTAGATTTCGACGAAGGGCTCACCCTAAATGATCAATTTGAGACAAGCTAATTTCTATTGTTGTTTGGTGAAATAACCATCCAATAGCTCTATAGATTCCGCCGTGTTTGGGGTTTCATATACGAATTATTTATGAAAATAACGTCTGTCGAAATATCTGTCTTTGAACTACCCATGTACCCTATCGTCACAAAAGTCGCCCCAGTAGGAAATCCCTCAGAACTCAGGTGGCAGCAAGCTTTTCCTAAAGGTGGAGTGGTTCCGGTGCAGGTTATGCAAGTCATGACCGACGAAGGTATCAATGGGATTTGCACCGTTGGAGATTGGAGATATACCGAGCTAACCTGGAGGCAAATAGCGCAGCTGAGAGAATTAGTAATAGGAGAAAACCCCCTCGAAAGAGTTCTACTTTTATCTAAACTAAATGCAGTAAGCCGCTTTTTTGAACCAGGCTGGTTTGGAGGTTTTGACAACTGCCTCTGGGACATAGAAGGCAAGGTGGAAAATCTACCCGTATCTGAATTACTAGGCGGAGCTAAACAAAAAATACAAGCCTATTACAACACTGCCGGGAGCACTCCAGAAGACCTGATACGTGATGGGGAAATCGGAATTGAGGCTGGATTCACCGTACTAAAAGACCATCTCCCATTCGGTGCGCGGAAAAATATAGAAACATTCAGGGAATTTAGAAAAGTATTTGGCGAGAGTATCGGTCTGATGCACGATGCAGCTTTGGTAAATTACACCTTTGATGAGGCTGTGCGGATAGGCAAGGAATTAGAAGACCTGAATTTCATATGGCTAGAAGAACCTTTGCCAGACCGGCATCACAAAGATTATGTGAAATTATGTAAGCAACTCAAAATACCTGTTGCTGGAGCTGAGACTCTTATGAATGAACCAGAAATTAGCGAACTATGGCTTGAGTCAGGCGCAATAGACATTCTCAGAGTGAACGGCCGACATGGAACAACCCCGATCTTGAACTCCTCCAAATTCGCTGCCCAATTGAATACCACTGTTGAACCAAACGCCTTCGGTCCACTCTTTGGAATTGTCCATGCGCACATCGATTGCGGGATCTCAAACATAGGTTGGTTTGAGAATGCTCCTCCTCCAAGGGGGGCTGAAATGGGAGAAGAAATAGGTTTACTCAACCCAATTAGACCAGTATCAGGATGGGTGTCACCGCCATCAGGGCCCGGCTGGGGTTCCGAATGGGATTGGATTCAATTTAAAAAGAAGAGAATAGCTGTTTTGTAACTAGCCTTTGTTCTAAAAAAAATCAGTATATGGTTCGGAGTCTACCGGGGTGTAATCAGAAGGTGGAAATTCCTTCAAAGCCTCTTCATTTATATCCGTACCCCAACCTGGACCAACTGGAGGGGTGGCAAAGCCTTCGTGAATTGGAATCTGATTCGTCAATATAGCTTCATATCTGTTCAAAAAGCTCACAAATATTTCTTGTTTGAAACAGTTCGGAATGTTCATATCCAAATGAAGGCTCGCTGCGGTCGATATTGGGCCGTTTGAATTATGCGGAGCCACATTTACATATTGTGTTTCTGCGGCAGACGCTATTTTCCTAAGTTCCGAAATCCCTCCCGCGTGACATATATCTGGTTGAATAATGGAAATAGATTTTTCATCTAATAACGGTTGGAAATCCCAACGGTTGTATAACTGTTCTCCAGTCGATACCGGGACTCTAGACTTTCTGGCAAATTCGCCCATTAACTTAGGATTATCAAACTGTATAGGCTCCTCAATCCAGGAAACCTTATACGGGATAAGTTCCTCAGCAACTTGCAAGGCGCTCCAAAAGTCCAACCTGGCTCTAACATCAATTCCAATCTGAATGTCTGGCCCAACAGCATCTCTTACTGCCCGTACCAATTCAACACCTGTTTTTATTCTTTCCGGAGTGGTCACATATTGACCTTTAAACGGATAAAATTTAAGGCATGAATATCCTGATTTGACTGTTTGCATTGCTGCTTCGGCATGGTCTTCAGGAGTAACAGCATCCTCGAACCATCCATTTGCGTAGATTGGGACAGCGTCTCGAACTTTCCCACCCAACAGTTCATATACAGGCACACCAAGAGCCTTTCCTTTTAAATCCCATAAGGCTAGATCTATAGCACTTATAGCACTCATAGTTACCGCTCCGCCCGTCCATGTCACCCTCCGATATAAAGAAGTCCAAATATATTCGATCGCAAAAGGGTCCTTGCCAATCAGAAATTTGGAAAAATCTTCGATTTCTGCCAGAAGGGCCAGATCTTTGTATTGAAGACTACCCTCGCCTACTCCGTAAATTCCTGTGTCAGTATAAATTTTCAGGAATAACCAGTTATTGGTATCTGATTTATGTGGCGTTGCAGACATGCGAAATGTTTTAATTTCTGTAATCTTCATCGGTATACACACCCGGGTTTATTTAAATAACACATAATTTCTGTCTTCACTCAATAAATGCAGGATCAATCTCTACACCCAGACCTGGCCCGTCAGGCAAAGACATCCATCCGTCTTTTACTGTTGGTGGTTCATTGAAAATAGAGAATTTGTGTACATAGCTTCCTATTGGAGGATCGTTTAATAGTTCCAAATACGGTGCGTGGTCCCAGGAGGCAACCAAGTGAAGATGGGCAATCACGCCTATATCACCACCTCCATGGTGTGGAACAAGGCTTTTTCCGTAGAATTCCGCCAAAGTCCCCACTTTCCGAAGTGCCGTTATTCCGTCTAGTACCATGCTTTCAGGCTGAAGCAGATCATATACGTTATTCTCTAACATCATTCGAAACTCATGGATTCCCCTGTTGTTTTCCCCTCCAGCAATGGGAAGGGAAACAGAGTCATTTAGCCTTGCCAAATCATCGAAGGCAAATCTAGTCAAGGGCTCTTCAAGCCAGTAAACACCCAGTTCTTGAAGTAGCAAAGCGGTTTCAAGGGCCCTCCTAAAATCCCAAATAACTCCGGGTTGCCACTTACCAGAGGATTGTGCCTGATTTGCATCAACCATAATTTCCATCGAATCTCCTACTGCTTCCCTCACCATCTCTACTGTCCGTATATCTTCAGCGATGGTTTCGTGATGCAGGCGAAGCTTTATGGCCTTCCATCCTTCGTTCTTAAGTGAGCTCGCGAGCTCAGCACGCTCCTCCGGCGTAGACAGGAGAATCATGCTCGCATAAGGCTTCATTCTGTCCTTTGACCCGCCCCATAGCCTGTAGAGGGGCTGACCACTCGCCTTACCTATGATGTCCCAGATAGCCATATCGGCACCAGCTGTTCCTCTATATGGCAGGGTAGGCACGTAGTACTTCAATCTCTGTGACAGTTTCTCAACTTCAAAAGGATCCTCTCCGATAAGAACTTCCTTAACATCGGAAAGAATGGAAGAATCCATTCCCGGACCTATTCCCACTATAGCTTCGTCGGTATGGATTTCAGTAAACGAACCTCCCCCGCGAGTGAAAGCCATCTCTCCCCCTTTGTTCCATGCAGGTTCAATTCTGCCCACCTCCTCGATAAGTCTTAAGGGAATAATTTTCACATCGGTGATTTTCATTCTTTGAGTACCCTGCATGATCAGTCTTTAACTCCTGTAGCGTTTATTCACCAACTCACTTGGAAAATTGCCTATATTGCTATACTGATTGGTATATCAGTTCGCCCTTAATAAGGCGAGATGACTTTACCAGAGCCGCCGGTTTCTCACACATGTCGCAAATGAAAATATATCTGGAGACTACAATCCACTCGTAAAGTTATGACTGATGTAAGTTCCATAAGTGAATTCGAATTGATACGCCGATTAGACTTTGTCCTCGCGGAGGAAATGACTTCTGTCAGCCGTCAGCAAAATATTGTTCTTGGTATCGGAGATGACGCCGCTATCATACGACCCGGTGCAGAAAGCCAGGTTATAACTACAGATACCATGGTTGACGGAGTCCATTTCCTCATGGATTCGATAAGTATGCGTGACCTAGGTTGGAAATCTCTAGCTATCAATTACAGCGATATAGCTTCGATGGGTTGTACTCCTTCCCACAGTGTCATAACACTCGGCCTTACACCAACACAACGGGTGGAAGATCTTGAAGATATGTACAGGGGATTTTCCGACTTAATGAAGGAAAACGGCGGAGAGATCGTGGGTGGAGACATTGTCAGGTCCGGGACATTTTTCATATCTCTCACCGTGGTCGGAGAATCTGACTCTCAAAACATACTTCGCCGTGACTCTGCTGTCCCCGGAGACCTCATAGGGGTTACCGGACAGTTGGGTTGTTCTGCTGCGGGTCTTGAAATGCTCTCTTCACAAGAGAGCGAAAACAACTCGTCGAAGTCTCACTTTATATCCGCACATACCAGGCCAATCCCAAGAATTGACCAGGGAATGACTCTAAGGGAAGTTGGAGTCTCAACTGCAATGGACATCAGTGATGGCCTCCTCGCAGACCTTGGAAAACTCTGTAAGGCAAGCGATGTTGGAGCGGACATTGAGATAGATCTCATCCCGGCCGATGGTTTCCTGAAAAAAGCTTATCCGGAGCGCTGGAAGGAATTATCGATAACCGGTGGAGAAGATTACGAACTTCTTTTTACAGCAGGTACAGAAAAGATCAAGCAACTTACAGACGGCAACAACTTGGATTTTTCTGTCATAGGAACTATCACCAGTTCTCAAAAATGTGTGAGGGTTTTGGATGGAGCCGGAAAAGAGGTAATTTACCAGTCAGGAGGGTGGGATCACTTTCGTGATCCCACATAATTTTCAAATCTTATGGAGTCTATAACGGTTTCCGTAGGTCAGTCTCAATCCCGAGCTACGGAAGTAATTTCCGATTTGAGAATTGTCGCTGAAACTTTTTTTGGCCCGATGAAAATGGTTGGCTTCTGGGATCGCCAAGAAGATATGCACCTCTGTCCATTCCTGGAACGACACAAGGAATGTCCACATACTGAGAACATATCGGGCGAATACTTTCCTTCATATGAACGAACCCTGGAGCGAGAACGCCAGGCCTCACTTGCTGTAATATTCCCCCACGCAAACGTCACACTTTATATGTCTTGATATTGAGGCAAGTAACTTTCAACGAAACTAAAGAAATAGACGAGAGATATAAATCAAGGTAGGAGAGCGAGGATGTCTAGCACAACACTTCGACCGTCACTGGCACCATACGAGTCGTATCCGATTCATAAATTGCTGGAAAGGGCCGCCGAAAAGCACGGAGACAGAGTTGCAGTTATCGATGGAAGTAAATCCTTTACTTATGACGAGATGGCAGTACTTAGCTCCAGATTCGCCTCTGTCCTAGCGAACTCGGGACTGGAGAAAGGAGACCGTGTCGGGATCCTTGCACCTAACTGTGTTGAATTTGTCATCGCGTTCTACGGGATTGCCCAGATGGGGGCGGTGGTCAGCACAATTAACTCTGGCTACAGGGAACGAGAGATAGCGCACCAGGTAAAAGACAGCGGATGTAAAACCCTGATCGTCCACGAATCTCTCAACGAAGTCCTCACAGAAGCTCTTTTACTCGCCGGAGAAACCCCTAAAATCATAGCGATAACGGCTGAAACCCATAGCACTGGTTCATTCTGGGATCTTATAGATGGATCGGAACCTTTTGGGGGATGTGAGATAGACCCCGATAACGATCTCGCCGCCCTCCCCTACTCTTCCGGTACTACCGGGTTGTCGAAGGGAGTAATGCTCACTCATTTCAATCTTGTTAGCAACGTGGAGCAACTCGTTGGCTTAAACGAGGCCTCGCAGATGGGACCGGATGATGTTGTCCTGGTCCATCTCCCTCTTTTTCATATATATGGGATGAATATATTGATGAACGGATGCATTGCCGTTGGAGCAACACAGGTAATGATGGGCAGATTCGACATGGTCGAATTCCTGGAACTCATTGAGCATGAAGGCATTACCGTATTATTCACCGTACCTCCGGTCGGACTCGGTCTAACTCAGTTCCCGGGGGTATCAGACCGGGATTTGTCCAAGCTAAGGTTAGCCTTCTTCGGCGCAGCACCGCTATCCGGAGAACTCCAGGAACGTATTTCGGAGGTTCTGGGATGTCCCGTAATTCAAGGTTACGGCTTGACCGAGACATCTCCACTCGCCAACTCTGACTTTGCGGAACCGGGTTTAACAAGGCCAGGGTCCATAGGACCGGCCGCTCCGGACACTGAAGAGAAAATAGTAGACGTCGAAGATAGCGACAAGGAACTCCCGGCCGGTGAAACCGGTGAGCTAATGATCAGGGGTCCCCAGGTAATGATTGGGTATTTCAACAATCCGGAGGCTACTGCAGAAACCATCACCGAAGACGGATGGTTACACACCGGAGACATTGCCCGAGCGGATGACGAAGGCTATGTTTGGATACTCGATCGCAAAAAGGAACTTATCAAATACAAGGGGTTCCAGGTACCGCCTGCTGAACTTGAAGGTCTTCTGGTGGAACACCCTGACGTAAGCGATGCGGCAGTTATTGGCAAAGAGGACGAAGAATCGGGAGAGATACCAAAGGCCTTTGTAGTCAGGTCGGCTGGAAGTGAAATAAGTAGCGAAGAGGTGATGGAGTTCGTTGCAGAACGTGTGTCTACATTTAAACAGGTCAGAGAGGTTGAATTCGTTGATTCAATCCCCAAGAATCCGTCAGGAAAAATTTTACGAAGGTTACTACGTGATCCTGGGAACGGGTGAACAGAAGCCTAGATGAAAAATACTTCAGTAGTATAAAGCTCAAGTGACTGCAGGACTGGACTTACCCCGTTTATTCCTAGATCTTTATCAACTCACGATGAGTCAGTCATACTGGCGAACTGATCCCAATAAAGAGGCCACATTTGAATTATCTTTCCGATCGTTGCCGAAAGACAGAAATTATCTCGTAATACACGGAATTGAACGTGCCCTGAAAATCGTGTCAAATCTCTCATTTGATGATGAATCAATCAAATCCTTGAGAGAGCTCCGGAAATTTGATGAATCCTTCCTCAATTATCTTTCTGAAGTCAGATTCACCGGAAGCGCACGGACAATGTCTGACGGGGATATCGCTTTTGCAGGAGAACCGGTCTTTCAAATAAAGGCTCCTATAATTCAGGGACAACTACTTGAAACCGTTCTAATTAACACCATCAACCTTAGAACATTGCTTGCCACAAAGTGTTCCCGGGTCATACACGCTGCAAGGGGCAAGCCGGTGGTCGATTTTGGGGCCAGAAGAGCACACGGTATTGAGGCCGGGGAAGCGCTTTCTGAAGCCTCGTACCTGGCGGGATTTTCAGGTACCGCAACTGTAAGCGGAGGAATAGGTAGAGATATCCCGCTTGTGGGGACTATGGCACATTCCTACATTATGTCCTTCGAGTCTGAACTTGATGCCTTCAGGGCATATGCAAAGGAATTTCCTTCTGAATGTACTCTTCTTGTCGACACTTATGACACTTTAAAGGGTATAGAGAACGCAGTAAGAGTTGGAAAGGAGATGGAGTCTGTGCGCGAGCGGCTGAAAGCAATCCGTCTCGACAGCGGAGACTTTCTCACTCATGCGGCAAGCGCCAGGGCTGCCTTTGAAAAGGCGGACCTCTCATATGTAGACATACTTGCCAGCGGAGGACTGGATGAGTATGAAATAGATCGACTCGAAAGAGAATATGCACCCATAGACGGTTACGGAGTGGGCACAAAAGTGAGCGTTTCCAGTGATGCTCCCTGGTCAGAATCAGTTTACAAGATGGTTGAAATAAACGGGGTTCCTGTTTCCAAAAGCAGTGAAGGCAAACGTTCATTACCCCACCGAAAGTCGGTCCATAGAGTAAACGGAACAGACGGATTATTCGCCTATGACACAATCACTGCATCTGGAACTGACTCCGATAGCCCGAACGGAAGACCGATGCTGAGAAACAGGTTTCTAAATGGGGAAAGGGTTATTGAACCGGTAAGTATCCAATCATCAAGAAAGTATCATATGTCGGAGATGGACTGCCTTCCGGATAAGTACAAAAACATTCATAAAGACGTGCCATATCCAGTAAAGACGCTTCTCCCCGATCAGGCAGATCCCGGATAAGCGTTATCGAGGAATCGTCGTCCCATATGTGTTCGCTCCATTAAACGAAGCACCCGATGCGTCAGAACCAGAAAGGTCCGACATAGCGAGATTCGCCTCCTCAAAGTTGACGTTTAGAAGAGATGCCCCGTTTATTATCGTTCTTCTCAGATCCGATTTTGAAAAATCAGCTCTGTTAAAGCTTCCCTTGGAAAGGTTCGATTCGAGAAGTCCCGCACAGCAAAAGTTTGCTGATATAGCGTCAACATCAGCAAGAATACTCCACCTGAGATCAGCATTTCGAAAACTTGTGTGGTGAAGCCTGGATCCAGCGAAGTTTGCACCACCGAGATTCGCTCCTGATAAATTTGCCCTGCTGAGGTCCGATCCTTGAAGATTGGCATATCTCAAATCTGCGTTACCAAAGTCGACACCTGAAAGATCAACTCCGGAAAGATCTATATCGGAAAGCGTTTCCCCACTGAGCGACCCACCAGATGCAGCAATTATCTCGACTTCTGCCCTGGTGAGTTTCTTTACCATCTCACACCATTACAATCCGTGTCCGGAAATCAGAAACCCGGTAATGGCTACTATCCGTAACAAATCCAACTCTTGCAAAGAAAGTGTTAATCCGCCAATTCCCTCAACTGCCTCATCTTGGTGGTATTAGTTTTCGTTATACCAGTGGTTTCCGAGTCCTAACCGTTCAGAAGAATGATAACCGTAGTTCAGCACTTCTTCTGCCAGGTCGCCTGCGACGAAATCCATCTGACCAGGCCTTATGTGGTCTTTATAAGTCATAAGAACAGGACTCACTAGCTTCTCAACTTCTACCGTGAATTCTGCTGGCCCCGCAAGTTCGTAAGTCTCAAAGATCGACAGGTTGCCATCGGAATTTGCCGATAGCAATTCTTTTTTCAGTTGCTCGATAAAGGAACTAAACGACAAAGTAACGGTCGCTACTTTGTTGCCGCCGCCGAACTCCTGTGTCTCAGAATAAGGGGGGATTTCCAGGACTGGTAGCTCTATGGTCTCCGGCATCTTGGAGAGTTCCTGTTCAAAGGTCTCGTTAAATGGAAGCTTGGATGAATACCACCATGGAAAGAGATGGAAACTAGAAAAGGCCGTAGCCGGCTTACCGCCGCCGCGCTGTTTGAGCCCTGACGTTCGAATATCATTCCAGCTCGTAGTCGGAAGGCTCGGATAGTACTCTGGATAGTTTACCTGAGTTGTACCGTTGTTTCTGATGTACTCAGGATCACAATTGGAATTGCCAGGAAACAACTCCTGACAGTAGGACGTCTTCACCTTCTGCTCAGTGTCGTCGACTTTCCAGATCGCAATGCCCCCTGGGAAACTGCCTGGAAGATCAGAGAACGCGACAGTTTTTGGAGCAAGCTCAATTTCGGTGTTATACCCGCTTGAGCCGTAGAACTCGATAAGGTAATGACCTTTGATTTCCCTAGTGTCGCGCTCAATAATGGCGGGAACCTTGATTATGTCAAATGCCGCCTGCGTATTATCGTAAATGAGGCACGGTTTCACTGCGGTACCACAAGATGGAGAAAGTAACGTATCAGTGCCGTCGAGAAACTCGGTCATAGCCTTGTCAGATATGAGCGGGACAGGTTCCATCAGCTCGGATGTCATAAGACTCCAGGCACTGAGGGGCGGCATTTTGCCGGCGTTATCACCCATGATGTCAATTAAGCCCACCTGGCGTGGTGAGGGTCCGGTAGAACCGGTGTAGTAAAGGTCGGGCAATGCGAACATAGCGTGGCCAAGCTCATGTATCCATGTTCTTAGGCCTTCCTCATTGGAAATAATCAGCTGATTGCTTTGGCTATTACTAGGCATAAGTGCCTGCCCAAGTGTCGCCTTTTTAAAGGTTCCGAAGTTATATATGGGCACTACATTGCGGCGAGGGTGCCACCTCTCGTCTGTAAATGTTTTCAACACTTCTTCCCTGCTTGGCAGGAACGGAGCGAGTAAGTTATCGGTGCCATCTTCGTATTTGAGATACTTGTATCGTTTGAAATCAAAAATATCGTCCAGCTGGTCTTTCACCGATTTTTCCAACACATTGAATTCAGCCGGGCAGTATGATCTCTTTTCGGCATCTAGCTCTGCCACTCGAAAGCACAGGCCTAAAGGCTCGTAATCTCTTTTACGATCAATCTCAATCGCGGGACGAACATGTCCGTTTCTGTCTCGGATAGGGGATATGACAAATTTGCCCTTGCTCTGCGTATTGAAATAATGGTTTATCTGGCCCTGTTCCATGCCAAAAACCGAATCCATAAGCTGATCCACGTTTTGACACATTGGTTGTCCTTTGTTCTCAGAATAGCCACTGCTTTCACTTCCCACGCAAACAGAGTTATCGTATTTAAGGTTTACCGGGAGCGCGAATTGGGTCATTTTCGCAGTTGTGAAAGTCCAGTCTGATGTATTGACTAAATCTCTGAGAAGAGTCTCAGACGATCCGTACGTGACATTGGCGACATCTGATACTTTGACGTTGTAATATTTTCCTCCAAAAAGTGGTGCGTCCGGAACAAAGCTGATAAACCGGCTAGAACCTTCCTTAAGGTACTTAATTTCGCCCGCGACGGCTTTGGATTCGGATTCTTTACAGTTTTCGTCAGAGCAGAGCGACACTGCAAATGCCGTGTCGAGATTCTCAACCGTCAGATCGTCGAATGACGTATCTGAAGAAGCATCCTTTCGAACACTTATACTGATACCCATCTCCGGATCCCAGGCTACATTACTAGCTGAGGTATGAGGATGGGAGAGAAATCCGAAAGATTCCTCTGTTTTTGGTTTGAGAGATTTATCCAGCTCACCGAGTTTTGCGGTTGCCCTATCTCCGGTTGCCCATGAGAACTTGTCTTCGAAACCCTCTGCCTGTTTTGAGAAATAAGTCCACTCTTCTTCGGTAAGCGGATCATCAGTAAGGACAAGGGTCAAGATCCTGAATTCCTTCTGTGATTTATTATGATCCGGTGCACGGGGACCCAGCTTCTCTATGAGGTCTTCGACCGTTACGGTGACCTTCTTTTCTGAATACCATTTACCGTCACCGAAGAAATCTCCTGCTGTGGCCGCTATATCCTTAAATAAGACCACATCTTCCACTTCGTCCGGGGGTATTAATCCCATCAGGTACAGCTCGAAATTGCCGTAGGGTATCGAGTTTCCGCCGTTGGCATAAGTGCCGAAGGGATCTGCCGAATACCAGTTGTCCCCCAGTTCTTTCAGCGTGCTCAAGTCGAAACCGCCCAGCTGACCGTTTACACTGCTTACACCCCAGTGGGAACCGGCATGCAGCTCATTCATCGAATCTTTAGTGTGTATAACATTAGTGTCGAAGGTGGAGGCCGCAAGACTACCTGTAGCAAGAGCGTAATTACCCCAATGATGCATCAGCTCATGCAGTGACGGCCCACCGCCCACCGCCCACTTCAACGGGAAGTGAATTATTGATTTGAGTTTCCCATCCGAGCCCACATACTTCGTTGCGTCGTACCCTTCTTCGTCCTCACTGATTCCCATCACGTTGTTTGAAACACCCCTGTATGCGCCTTTATACTGAAGTGCGGTATCCTCCTCGTTCATAACAAGGAATACAAAATCGAAATCGTCCTTGAAATGAGAATACACGTCCTTCATCAAATAGCTTTGCATTGACGAGTTGACGGAGGCGCCGGCCACCCATTCGGGGTATTCGAAATCGGATAGTTCGGCAGAGGCAGAGTACCCGTCAGGAGACACGGATATCTTTGAGGGCTCTCTGACTGCGGGCTCCGATTCCCGTAAAGATCCCACCCGTCTCTCCACACCTTTCGGGTCAAGTATTCCGTTAGCGAGGTATATCCAGTCAAGCTTGCCACCGAAAGCAGTTCCTGAACCGCCGGCGTTGTATAGCCCTAATGTATTATCGACATGGTCAACGTTGGGTAGATGCGACCACTTATTCTTTTCCAAGTCTTCGGCGAAGCTCCATTCGAAATCGTCCGGAAGAGTGAATATCTCTGTTTCATTGGGAAATTCCGTTCCGTTGAGAATCGTAAGCGATGCCTGCTTTTCGGGAATGTTGATTGTGAACTGTATTTCGTTCCATCTTTTGATATCGAGTTTAACCTGGGAAACCAAAAAGGCAGCGTTGTGTTTGCGGTAATCTCCAGGCGGGGTCATATTAAGGCTTACTTCAAGCTGACACAGTTCATTTATATTGAGCCGGAGCCACCTGTAATAGCCTCCAAAAGAAAAAATCAGTCGGCTTGGAGAATGGTACTTGTGGAAATCTGGCGAGCCCGATACCGGCATCCCATTGGGAAGTACCTCTGGCAGTACCGCGAATGCAAGTGTGAATTTATCACGGTGGAGGCCTTTATCTGTGATGCTCGGTTTTAGACTAACGTTTCCAGATACACCCCAGGCATCACCCGCAAGGTAGGGTACGTCTAGTATGCCGTCGTGGAACAATACGTCTTCACCCTTGTCATTACTGTGGAAATCCCAGTCATAACCACCTGTGACAGTGTTAACCCCTGCCTCCGTAAAGTCCCAGTATCCAACGTCGTCGATCTGGGCCGAAGTAGTCAGGTTGGAGGATGATTTTTCAGGATATATAAGTGGATATCCATGGAAAATTACTTCGGTATTTAGCAATATATTTTCATAGTGGTCATGTGAGTACTTTAAAGAATCCCTGAGATCATCTATATCCTCTAAGGAATTGACCGAGCTCCAGCTTCCAAATTTTGCCAGAAGTTCCTCGTCGCTTGAGGCAAGATAGCCTTTGAAGTCATTTACCTTCTTTGTCAGACTTCCCCTGTCCGCGTTTCGCTCTGCCCGAAATTCATCTATATCCGGAGATAATCCAAGCCAGTCGTTCCAGTACAGAATTCTGTTCTCGTAACCTTTACCAGGGGTAACATCCTTACCCTCTGCCTTCATTTTTTCGTTAAGTTCCGGCCAGTAATCATAATTCCTTGGCCACTCGTAAACGTATTTTCCTGTTGGATGCGCTCTGTATATACCGTCTGGATATAGCAGGTCTCCATTGCTTTGAGAGTAGGACCGGTGTCCGCATCCGGTGGCGGGGTCTATGTTGGTGGGCTCACCTATAACGGCGACTATTCTTTCCGCTTGTGAAAGCGGTTCAGGCCGCCCCGACTGCTTCACCACAGCTTCCGTCGTCGTAGTCGCAACAGGCTGAATTGCGGGTTCTGTTCCAGCACTGTCGGTCGGAGTCGCCGATGTTTCGGCAGAAGTTTTTGCGACAGATTCCGATGATATGTTCAGTTCATATCCGCCCGTACCCGCACCTCCATATGACCAGGCTTTTATGATGTAGTCACCATCTCCCTGATCCAGGCTGACCGATCTTGATATTCTGGAAGTACCTTCCGTCGATATCCAGAAATAGCCGGCCCCATCCATGTACGTGGATGAACCTGGTCCGAATATGTCCGCATCCAGCTGGGCACCTGACAGGGATGTGATATCAACAGTTATTACGTCGCCACTCTTGGCGGAATACTTGTAACAGTCGTACTTATCACCACTGGATATCGTTCCCGAAGCAGACCCCCCCATCTCCAGTACACCACATGTTTCAGTATCGCTGGGAGTGGACGCTATTGTTCCACTATTTAGAGAGACTGTAAGTTCGTAGTTTCCTTCTGCAGCGTTACCGTACGACCATGCTTTCACCGTGTAAGTTCCGTCACCCTTACCCAGGGATGTAGACAGGGTAACCTCAGGAGTTACACTTGATGCGGTTACATATTTAAAACCTGCGTTTGCTTCGGTAACCGGGGTTCCGGGAGCGTAAAGATCCGCGTCCAGTGAGGTCCCGTCCTTGGAGGTCATCTTGATGACCACGTTATCGCTTTGACTCGCTGTGAAGGTGTAACAATCGAACTTGTTGCTTCCCCCTATATTTCCTGAGACAGCAGTATCAAGGGAGACAGCGCTACATTCCGCGGTTGATTCAGAAGCCTGGGGTGGAGCGGACTGAGACTCGGTAGTTGTTGGCATGGATACAGATACTTCATAGTCTCCCAGGCTTTTGGAGTAGGACCACACCTTAATCTTGTAGCTACCCGATCCCTTATCTAATGCCAAAGTGCCCGACTTGGTTTCTGTTCCGATTGCCGTTACCCAGGCATAACCCGTGTTATCAAGTGCTACTTCGGATCCAGGCCCATAAAGGTCTGCGTCCAGACTTGAGCCGGACTTTGAATTCAAGCTTACGGAGATAGTATTACCCTGGATCGCCGGATCATCGGCGGTGAAGTCGTAACAGTCATATCCGGGTGACGCAGATACCGTTCCGGTGACCGGAGTCCCTACTGTTAAAGATTCGCATGTCACCGTCGTACCTGTTGCAAGTCCTACCAGTCCTCTCCCTGTATCGGAAACGGTCAGATAGAGCAAAACTGAGATTATGACTGCAAGTGCCACAGCGGGTACAATCCATGTTCGAACATGGGAAACCCGGGAATAGATACTATTCATTAGACGCCCAATTCCTATTAAATAATTATCAGTCCAATAATTTTCCCAATTGGAAAATCACAATATTTAAAACAATATTATATGTTAGACCCGCCAATATTGAGCGTAAAAACACCTGTGTGTTCGGTAGGGTATTTTAATGGAATTCAACCATCTCTTGAGATTGGAAAGACTTAAGATAATAATATTATGAACATTGATAAGACTGTCGACAAAAGGGCTGCTGAAGGGGTTTTCTCGCCTACAGCCATCGTTCTAAGGGGGGATGGAGAGCCTCTCGACAACACTGCTTACATCGAAAAACTTTCTTCCCTCTCCAGCAGGTCTCCCATAGCCCAGGATAACTATTCCATAGGGGGGAGCGTAGCCGAACTGGAGGAATCCATGGCCAGGGTGCTCGGCAAAGAGTCCGCTGTATTCATGCCCACGGGGACGCTAGCGAATCACCTCGCCGTTCGAAAGCTCTGCCAAGGATATTCCAGGGTCATTGTCCAGGAACAAGGCCATCTGTACAGGGACAGCGGTGACACTATCCAGCAACTGAGCGGAATTAATCTGGTACCGCTGGGAGTAGGCAACCCTTGTTTCACATATAAAGAGGTGCAACGGGCAATAGAGGACTCGCTAAGCGGACGGGTTCCGACTCAGATTGGTGCCCTGGTGATTGAAAGCCCGGTTCGAAGGTGTCACGGGCAAGTAATGCCCTTCAAGGAGATGCAACGGATTACTCAGCTATGCCAAGAAAATTCAATAGGAACCCATCTCGACGGGGCGCGGCTATTCATGATGAGTGCTGCGAGCGGGATCAATCCCGAGGAGTATTCGAGTCTTTTTGACACAGTGTATGTATCGATGTGGAAGTATTTCGGGTCACCGTTCGGTGCAATCCTCGCCGGCACGAATGAGTGCTGCGAAAACCTCTACAAACAACGCCGCATGTTTGGAGGTGGTCTGCCCTCGGCCTCCATGGCAGCGGCACTGGCTCTTGAAGGTAGTAAATCATTCCAGAAACAATTCGACGATGCTATGAAAAGAGGGATGGAGTTGCTCAGTCGACTAAGCGAAATTCCTGAAGTTCAATGGGAACCTTACCCAAACGGATCAAATATATTCCCTGTCTCTTTCTCAAGAAAAGTTGATATTAACGCCCTGTCCGGCGCACTCGAAAAGAGAGGTATATTCATCAATCATGAAACGGATGGCATAAACAGGATACACGTCACTGTAAATGTCACACTATTGAGAAAATCGGTCGACCAGATTTTGCATGACTTCAGCAAAGCCCTGGAAGAATCCTTAGCCAGTAGCTAGCGACGAGGAACTATTTATCCATATTGGATGTAGGGCTCAACGGCTGTTGTAAGGGTTTCGACACCATGCTTTGTCACCAGGACGGTATCACTGCAACCGATCGCCCCTAAACCCGGAATACGCATCGTAGTGATCAGATGAAAACACATTCCCGACATCAATGGTCTGGATTCATCCACATTAATAGAGAATATGTGTCCTTCATCCCAGCCCGGAGGAAAAGCGATCCCGATGCCGTATGCGATCCTGCGGCCTTGCTTGTAACCGATGTCTGCGCCATCTATCACAGAACGACCAGCCTGAAAAACTTTATTAGCCGGTACGCCTTCGCGCATATGGCTCTTTGCCGTCTCCAGTGCAGTCACGGCAACCTCGCTCGCTTCAAGGGCTTTCTTTGATGGATCTCCAACAAATGCGCTTCTGGAATGGGCCGCGTGATACCGGTTTACGCTTCCGGGTATCTCCATAAACACCAGCTCCCCTTGGCATACCCTCCTGGAAGACCACGTAGCATGAACAAGTTGGGAGCGTTCGCCAGAGGTGATGAATGCGGGTAACCCCGTGTACTCCGATCCGGCGAGGTCCAGCTCACCATGAATCGCCGCAGCGATTTCAAGTTCTGTGGCACCGGCTCGAACAGCATTTATTCCGGTCTGCATTCCGAGGCCCGATATTTCAGCGGCCTGTTTCAGGTATTCCAGCTCACGAGGAGATTTTATAAGCCTGCGGGATTCAACAATCCCGCTCCCGCTTTTTACGCAAGAATCAGGTAAGTAAACCTTTATGTGATCATGGAAATCGACTGTCAAAAACCACGACTTCGTTTCCAGTCCAATATTTGCTCTCTCAAACCCCTTCTCTTTTAGAATTTCCGCGGTGACCTTTGCCCAGTCAGAGATATCAGGATAAAGACGCACATCCTCCACCCAACAGAACTCTGGAACAAGTGACGCTTCGTGGGGAGGCGCTATGAATACGGGGGCGGAGTCAAGTGGAAGAATCAGGGCCTGGTACCAGTAATAACCCGGAGTCTGGTAGCCGGAGAGATAGTAAATGTTCTCTGGGCAGTGGATCACCAATACATCCAGTCCGGCCAGTGCCATCAATTCCCTGACTTGATTTACACGGTTGGTGTACTCTTCAGCAGAAAAAAGTTGAATTCTTGGCGGTACCATATAAATAACCTCGACCAACCCGGGACATTCTTCCACCATGTTACACATGTCGAGGATGATCGGAACTAAATTCTTGAGCAGGTCAGAGCAGTAAAAGGAAAAGGAGCGTCCAATGAAAATTGCCAGGTTCGAATTTGACTCTAAAGTCAGCTGGGGAGTTTTGTCAGACAATCACCTTCATGCGATAGACGGAGATCTATATGGGTCAAAGACGCCAGGTAAGAAGATTTGCTCAGTAGAGGAGGCCGCTTTCCTTCCTCCTATCCTTCCAACAAACAAGGTTCCCGCAATCGCCGCCAATTACGGAGAAAAGGATGAACGGGACGGCCCGGGAATTTTTATGAAACAACCCGGTACTTACCAGGCTCATGACGGCCCAATAATTTACCCTCGTAGTTGCAAATCTATAATTTACGAACCTGAATTGGGAATAGTGATCTCCAAGCCGGGTCGTCACATAGACGAGAAAGACGCATTGGATTACGTCCTGGGTTACACATGCGTAAACGATGTGAGTGCAGTCGATTTGATTAAAAGTGATCTTGGAAAAGGCCTGTCAATGAGATGGAAGCATTTCGACACTTTCTGTCCTATGGGTCCATATATAGAAACTGAAGTGAAGGAACCCGGCAACCTCGATATCGAATGCCTGGTGAATGGAGAACTGTCTGGATCTGGAAACACTTCGGACATGATATTCCCCATACCGATGTTGATCAGCTGGGTATCGGAGGTGATGACCCTATACCCGGGTGACATAATCCCTTCAGGTTGCCCGGAGACCAACGAAATCAATATCGGCGACGAAGTTGAAGTCCGTATAGAAGAGGTGGGATCACTCGTAAATCGAGTAGTAGCGGACTATTGACTCCGGGACGTTTATGCCAAAGAGCTGTTTCTCCTGTTTTCCGATCTTGTTTTAGAGGTTTTATTAGTTTTCAGCTATTTCTCTTGGCTCTTGCCTGAACGCGGATAAAACTGCGCCAACTACAACAAATAGTGCACATACCAGGAATGTATACCTCAATCCCGCACTAAAAGAACCCAGGAGAGCCAAGCCACTAGTCTCGTCTATAGCCGCAAGTGTCGGAGGATGCCCCATAGCGCCCATTGTCGCTGTCACTATAGCGGTGGAAATTGCAATACCTATCACATTCCCAGAATTGCGAACCAGGTTCATTAAGGATGCAACGACGCCGTATTTCTCTTGCCCCACAACGCTTAGCACGGAACTGTTATTAGGCGGCCAGAAAGTTCCGGAACCCAGGGTTTGGATTATCATTCCCGACATCACAAGAACAAGAGTGGAATTCGTATTCAAGGTACACAGTAAGAAAAGACCCGCGGCGGTGACTATCAATCCTCCGACGTTGAAAACCCTCCACCCGTAGCGATCAGAAAGTCTGCCGCTCACAGGGCCAGCTATCACCATGCAAAAAGCACCCGGAACTATTATCCACCCGATTGCGGCCGGACTGTATCCGAGGACAAATTGCAGATAGAACGGAATCATGAACCTGACAGGCTGGGTACCAAGAAAAGAAAGCAAGCTTGCGACTACACCGGTAGAAAACTGCTTAATCTTAAAGAGCCGGATATCTAGTAACGGAGACGGAATCCGAAGTTCCCACCATATGAAAAAAGCTAACGACCCGATAAACCAGAAGAGTGCAACAAAGACAACTGGTGAAACCCAGTTAATCCTTGAACCAAGAGTCATTGCAAGTAATAAAGAGACTAGAGCGATGGCAGAAAGAGCCGCCCCTACCCAATCGAAGACATCGTTTTGATGCTCTCCCCCACCACTCCTTACCGGGTCTAAAATCACGATAGCTACCAGGAGTGACAAGAGTCCCAATCCAGCTGTCGTATACAGAACCGACTGCCAGCCCAGGTAGTCAACAAGAAAACCTCCTATTGCAGGACCAACAACGGCACCCGCACCCACAACACTCATTGTGAGGCCAAGCGCTTTACCTCTATCACGTTCACCAAACGCGGCAATTACCATCGCCATAGAGGTGCCCTGTGTCATTGCTGATCCGGCGCCCTGCACTAACTTGGACCCGATTAGCTGATAGACATGTACAGAAGAACCAGCAAGTAAACCTCCCAGTACAAAAATAATGAATCCGACTACATAAAACCGTTTCCTTCCCAAAAGATCCGACAACCGCCCCATGGGCAAAAGAAGAGCAGCTATCGTGAGGCCATACCCTATGACAACCCACTGGGTAGTAGGAAGATCTGTATGGAAATGATCCGCAATGGAGGGGAGAGCTACACTGAGACTACCGTGATCAAACACTGACGAAAAAAGACCTATCGACACGGCAAAAAGAACCCGCCACTTATAGTCAATCAGGCCATCGACATTTTTATAAACATTGGAAATACGAGACACAATCAGACAAGACTATCACGATCCATTCGCTTTTAGCCGTCCAGTCAAACTACTAACTTAAAAGGAAATTACCAGGACATCAACAACATACTAAGAAAACAGAAACTTCTATGAGGACAACCATTTCGGAGAGTTAGTTTCATTGCCCATCGCTTCAATAGTTACTTCGTCGCCTATCGTGATCGTGGTCAGATCGTCAGGAATAAGAAATTTTCCGTCATAAAATTTCTTGGTCGCCGCGAACACTTCTTCCTCCGCTCCAGGCCCGCCAACGATGTGATAGAAGGCGGCCAATCTGGGCCGTGCCTCAGAAAAGATATCCGTCACCTGTTCGGGAGTAGCATGATGATCAATGATTGCTCTTGTGTGAATAGGATCTCTTCCTATTGATTCAGATCTTTTCCATATTGCCCCTGGAGCGGCTATCTCATGAACCAAAAGATCCGCGTTCTTAGCTATTGCAGCCATAGATGGCATGTATCTGGTATCCCCGGAAAATACCGCCTTCCTTCCCCCGTAGCTAACAACATAACCGACAGCCCCGGGAACAGGATGGTGATCAACTGCAAAGGATTCCACGGTGATATTGCCTTTCTGATACACGAATCCAGGTTGAGTATCTGTTCCTGTGATTATTGCTCCTTGCGGGTCAAATTTCTCGTCAAGATCCCTCCGGACATGCACATCCACCTGGAAGGCTCTAGCAAGATTGGACACCATATCGGAAGTGCCTGACGGACCGAATACCGACACTGGACAGAGTCGACCGTATAACCACCCCGTCAGCCACAGGTCTGGAATCCCTACACAGTGATCGTAGTGCAGATGAGTCAGAAAAACCGTGTCAATTTCTTTGAGCGGAACGTTTGTCTGGTTAATTCTCTGAGCGGCCCCTCTCCCGCAGTCGATAATTACCCTGTCATCCCCGCCCTCGACAAGCACACTGCAACCCATACGTTCCACGAGAGGAACCGGGGTCCCCGTTCCAAAAAGTGTAATCCTGAGGTCATCATTCATGAAATTTCCTTTAAGCCCTTTGAAACCGAATAAGTCATATGTACATGACATGCATGTTCAACGAGTATACTGTCAACCTGTACTTTGAATTGAATTGTGCTTGCAGCAATGAGGAGATGGAAAATAATGGTAAAGGTAAAACAACTCGGTCACGTAGTTCTTCGAGTGAACGATCTCAATAAATCGGAAAGTTTTTACCGGGAAATCCTGGGCCTCTCGGTTACTACGAGAAGACCGACTGGAACAATGATATTCCTCAGTTCGAGGAACGATGCTTCTCACGAACTGGCTCTTATACAGTCAGAATCCGAGATAAACGGTGATGGTTCTTCCGGTAACAGCCTGGTTCACTTCGCATGGGAAATGGAAACTCTTGAAGACGTTCAGGAAATCCATAGAAAATGCGTGTCTGAGCAAGTGGAGATACGCAATGTTGCTGATCATGGAGTTTCTCTTGGATTCTACATATCAGACCCCGATGGAAACGAAATAGAGCTTTTTTACGAACTCCCAAGCTCAACTTGGCCCCAGGAGGGATACCTTTTCGCAGGGGAATTCCCCGGATCGCTGGAAGGCGCCGAGGCTAAAAAGGTAACAGAAGCTGAATTGACCTCTGGTTCATAGTCAAGTGATGGCACCTGCTAAAACTAGCAACCGCCCCATAGCAGAACACCAAAAATAATGGCATGAGAATATTGTAAGGTGAGCTGTGCCTGCCAGAACCGGTGAACAATACATTGAAAGATTGAGAGCATCGGCAAAAGATCTCTGGATCGCGGGGGAACGTGTGTCGGATGTTACCTCCCACCCGGCGTTTGCCGGCTGTGCAAGATCCCTCTCTGCACTTTATGACATGCAGCATGATCCGATCATTGCGCCTGAAATGACATTTGAATCAACGTCAGGGAACGGCCGTGAGGGCCTTTCATTCATAGCTCCAACTTGCAGAAAAGAGCTAGAAGATCGTGGAAACATGATGCTGAAATGGGCCCAATACAGCGGTGGTATTCTGGGAAGAACTCCCGATTATATGAATGTAATTCTCATGGCTTGCTCTGCCGCGTCGGATTTTTTCGGTCAACGATCGCCCGATTTCGCCAGCAACATACGCAACTATTACCAATACGTGATGAGCAACGACTTGACCCTCACTCACACGCTAGTCAACGTCAGGCGAAGTAAGACCGCGACCGGGCATGTCAAGGGAGATGACCTAGGGTTGCACCTTGTTAAGGAAACTGACAGCGGCATAGTAGTGAAAGGTGCAAGGATCCTAGCTACTCTTGCACCTATATCTGACGAAATACTTGTTTTCCCATCATCTGTCGCACCATCTGACCCTAGTTCTGTAGGGCATGCCCTCGCTTTCGGCTTACCTTGCGATACTCAGGGTATGAAGTTGCTGTGCAGAGAGAGCCTTGATTTGGGCAGGTCAAACTTTGACCACCCCCTGGGGTCCAGGTTCGATGAAGGGGATGCCGTGGTGATATTTGACGATGTCCTCGTACCGTGGGAAAGGGTATTTGTACTCAATGATGTTGAGATTGCCAATGGTGCGTTTTCCCAAACACAAGCTGGTCCCCATATCAGTCACCAGATAATTACAAAGAACCTGGCGAAGGCCGAATTCCTGCTCGGCATGGCCACGCTTATGACAGAGACTCTCGGAACGAGTGACGCTCCTCATATCCAGTCCCTTGCCTCTGAACTGGTTACCGTACACGGCGTCACGAAAGCCTGCCTCACAGCATCGATGGCTAACGCGGAAAAGAATGAATGGGGGGTTTTTTCTCCTGATCCTGCACCGTTGAGTGCCGCCAAGTCGGTGTTCACTACGGCGTACCCCCGGCTTATCGAAATTTTGCAGCTCCTTGGGTCCAGCAGCCTGATGGCAATACCCACAGAATCAGACTTTGACAGTGAGATTGGCGAATTTCTTGAGAACTATCTTTCAACCGATAAGCTGGATGGAAGGTCCAGGGTCAAGCTATTCCGCATGGCATGGGATCTCACAATAAGTTCATTCGGCAATCGCCAAGTTCTCTACGAACGGTTCTTTGGTGGAGACCCGTTCAGAACTTCTGCCCTAACTTTTGATAGATATGGCAAAGAGGATGCGAAGAGACTGGCTATGGAAGTAATTGACAGGTACTGACAATACTTCCTGATAGTTGATGAGTCGCAGGACACAAAAGCTGCCGACCCTGTAACTCATCAATAATAAGTTCCTTTGAGGCCAGGACTATAGGCCAAAACAGGAAACCTAGAGTACCTCTAATGCAGGCACGCCCAGTTCGCCTGTCATGTTATCGAACCACTCCATGACTTCCTTATGAAGAGGCACCCCGTTGGCTCGCCTGTCCTCTTCGTCCTCGGATTCAGCAAGTCCAGGATAAAGAACCCGGTCGTGGCCAGCCGCTGGCTTGGTTTCCCTGAGCATTTTTAGCATACGGTCCATTTTTTCTTTGAACTGGTCCACGTCGGTAAAAGCTGCGATGTTGTATGCGGCAAAATAATGTTTGTAGCCACTCTCAAAACGTTCTGTGTCGAACATGCCGGGAACCGAACCGGAGAGAAATGCCCCCAGAACTTCAACCATGAGCATGAATCCATAACCCTTATGGGAACCGTTCTCCCTCGTCCCTCCAACAGGAAGTAAACTGCCGTACCAACCATCTTCGGGAACGGGAGTTTCCTCAAGTATTGGCGTCCCTTCTTTGTCAGCAATCCAGCCCGGTAAAAGATCAGACCCCACTCTCTTCGCCAACGAGAACTTGTTACCAGCTATTTGCGAGGTAGCTGCATCAAAAAGCATTGGTGCCTCATTCTTGCCGGGGGCGGCCATAGATATTGGATTGGTACCGAATCTCGGTTCGGATGCAAAAGTGGGTAATACCCCTGTACCCGCTGCCGTCGCGCACATCCCGACCATGTCATTTTTTGCGGCATGCATAGAAAAATGTCCAACGGCCCCGAGATGTCCACCGTTATTCATCGTCACTATTCCCACTCCCACTGTCTTCGCCTTTTCAATCGCTATGTCCATTGCTCTTCTACCCAGGATGATCCCAAGTCCTCTGTCAGCGTTTATCACCGCTGTTCCTGGGGTCTCACGTTCAATTACCCAGTTAGGATTCGGATTGACCTGACCACTGGTGTACTGATCCACATAGGCACGGAGCATGTTAGATACCCCGTGTGTTTCAACTCCGCGGAGATCAGTCATAGTCAAGACATTTGCAGCTTCCTCAGAATCGGTCCGAGACACTCCCATTTTCTCAAAGATCGCACAAACAACCTCGTGAAGTGATTCCACTGTTACTCGTTCTGAATCCTCGGGTTTCGGTTTAAATCTTTCTAACATTTAAGTTTCCCCTTAATTAGCTATCTCTGGACATTAGGTCTGCCATTCTTTCCCCGATCATCATCGTCGTAACGTTTGTATTGGCCCTTA